>Ga0302271_10003634_pt1 | contig 12892 bp, 3 predicted proteins | sample III_Bog_N1_1_FD_198767 | JGI IMG/M metagenome (GOLD analysis project Ga0302271, IMG submission 198767) | Peat permafrost microbial communities from Stordalen Mire near Abisko, Sweden - III_Bog_N1_1 | ecosystem: Environmental > Terrestrial > Soil > Wetlands > Peat | place: Sweden: Abisko... | reverse complement strand
AAATTCTGCTATTGCCCATGCTATGCTCTTTAAGGAGAATGCCGGAAAAAAGATAAAAATCACCTATGATCTGCCCGAAATCAACCTCAAACATATTAAACTGCTGACAACAGATTTTGGCATGGTCCAGTTTTCAAAAATAAATCAGCCTGATATCGATTCCGGGTATACCCTCGATGATAATGCCAGGGCCCTGATTGCATTGTGCATGCATTATGAAAAAACTTCTGATAAACGTGATCTGGATTACATCAGGAAATATTTTGATTTTATTAAATATTGTCTCCGTCCCGAAGGAGATCTTTTGAATTATGTTGATAAGAATAGAGGATTTACTGAACAAAACAGGACTAATCTTGATGATTCAAATGGCAGAGCCATCTGGGCATTAGGATATTTAATATCAAGAAAATCGGTTTTACCTGCAAAACTGGTAACAGAAGCTAAAACCATAATTCAAAAAATACTCCCTCATATTAAATCAATAAACTCTCCCAGAGGAATGGCTTTTGCCATAAAAGGCCTGTATTATTACCAAAGTATATCAAAAACATCAGAAAATATACTGGTGGTAAAGACCCTGGCGAAAAAAATGGTTAAAATGTATATGACTGAATCGGCAGAAAAGTGGGAATGGTTCGAAAGTTATCTCACATATGCTAATAGTATACTTCCTGAGGCTATGCTTTACTCCTGGTTGTTAACAGGAGAAACAATTTATAAGGAGATAGCAATTTCATCGTTAAATTTCCTTTTATCGCTGACTTTTAACAAGAACGGTATTGAAGTCATCTCTAATAGAAAATGGCTGCAGAAAGGAATGGAACCTGGCCAGTTTGGAGAGCAACCCATCGATGTAGCTTATACGATAATGACTCTAAGTAAATTCTACGATACGTTTAATGACAAAGATTTCCTGAACAAAATGGTAATTGCTTTCAACTGGTTTTTAGGTAAAAACAGATTGCATCAGATTATTTACAACCCATGTACAGGCGGTTGCTATGACGGACTTGAAGAATTGAATGTAAACCTCAATCAGGGTGCAGAATCAGCAGTGAGTTATCTTATGGCACGGTTAACCATAGAAAAGTACAATAATGGTTAGCAATACCACAAAATCCGTAGCTGTAATAGTTGCCCACCCTGATGATGAAACATTATGGGCGGGTGGTACGATTCTGAGTCATCCGCTATGGAGCTTTTTTATAATCTCGTTGTGCAGAGCAAGTGATACCGATCGTGCTCCAAAATTCTCAAATGCTTTAAGAGTTCTCAAAGCTGAAGGCAGTATGGGTGATTTGGATGATGGACCGGACCAAAAACCACTTGATAAAAATGAAGTCGATGAATCAATACTTAAGATATTACCTCAAAAACATTTTGATCTGATTATTTCTCATAATCCCTCAGGGGAATACACAAGACATCTTAGACATGAAGAGGTCAGCAGCTCGGTCATCAGACTCTGGAGCAGGGGTAAAATATCCGGAAATACACTCTGGACATTTGCATATGAAGATGGCAGTAAGCAGTATTACCCTAAACCGGTGGAATCGGCAAATATATATCATTTGCTGACAAAACATATCTGGTTGAGAAAGTACCGGATAATAACCGAAACATATGGTTTTGAAAAAAACGGATTTGAAGCTGAAACAACACCCAGGGCAGAAGCGTTCTGGGAGTTCACAAATACAAATGATGCTCAAAAATGGCTTAAAAATGGAGGAGTTTTAAAATGAAAGTATTGGTTTTATATGATTACCCTCCTTCTCCCGGGGGTCTAGCTACACAGGGAGATCTCCTATATAGGGGATTATGTGAAATGGGGGTAGATACACATGCGGTTCATTTTGAATCAGCGCAGGAGAAAGAATGGTATTATCGCTGGTTTGAACCGGATATTGTTGTTGGGGTTGGTTACTGGGGGCATGTTCCACATCTGGTGCTTCATCCGCTGAGATACGGAGCCCAGGCAGTACCCTGGCTTGTTGCTGACGGCTACATCGCTAACTATCAGGAAGTGCTGAATGGTTTGCCTTTGATCCTGGTAACCTCCAACTGGGTGAAGGAAATGTATATAAGAGATGGCATTAACGGAGAAAAGATTGAAGTTCTGCCAGTTGGTTGCGATACAGACGCATTTAAGCCGTTCGACAAAAATGACAAGAAGATTCTTGCAGTAAGAGATGCTTTGGGAATATCACCCGATCAGATAATGATCCTTACTGTAGGCGGCGACGCTGCATCAAAAGGCGCTCAGGAAGTAATGCAGGCTTTGTCAATGATTGACAGCAAGGCTCCTGACTGGAAGTATGTCTGTAAAGTATGGCCCCAGGAAAGGACTAAACTGCAAAATCTTTCTGATCTTGAAATGGCTTCACAGCTTGGTATTGAAAAGAATGTGACTTACGCTACAAATAAAATTTCGAGGAACTTTATGCCATATCTGATAGGAGCATGCGATATTTATGCAGCACCTTCTAGGCTTGAAGGTTTTGGAATGCCGCAGGTTGAAGCGGGTGCATGTGAGAAACCTGTAATAGGAATCAACGCGATGGGTATGCTTGATACTCTCGTTCACGGAGAAACTGCATTCCTGGCCGGGGTGGCGCAGAAAATTGTTGTTAATGAAGTAATTCTTGGTAATGAATCAGGTTTCGAAGAAAAGCATATAGTCAAATTCGATCAGCCCCGTACTGTAGATTATCGAGCCAGCGTCAATGACATAGCTGAACATTTACTTAATCTCATGACAAATAAAGAACTGCGTGAAAAAATGGGAAAAGCCGGCAGGGTGCGTGTAGTTCAGAATTTTGATTACAGGGTCGTTGCAAGGCGTTTTGTGGACATTATAGTTGACAAGTTGGGGATTATGTAATTTGAGTATCTGAAATTTGTAAAATTTTATATATGCAACCCGGAGAATGGCAAAATATTCAGGAAGCCAAAAAGGCAGCAGTTGCGGTATTGATTCATAATTCCCACGGGCCCTTTCATGGGCTCCCGCGAACCGCAGGCTGGGGCTATCCGGAGCCATATACAAGGGATCTCATGCTATCAATATTAGGGATAGGCGTTTCCGGCAACTTAAAATTGATCACCAGTGCCCGTAAAGTGCTGGAAACACTTGCAGGGAATCAAACCCAGCATGGACATATACCTTCTCTGGTTCACGATAAAGAAGACCGGGGATCAAGCGATACAACGCCACTTTTTTTAATGGGTGTTGGCATTTTCAGGAAAGTTACCGGCGAGTTTAATTTCCTTGAAGAACCTGTCAGGAAAGCATTGATATGGATGGAATACCAGAGTCCGTCGGACAGGCTTTTGGTTGCCCAGCAACCTACAAGCGACTGGCGCGATGAACAATGGGTAACAGGATACGGCCTGTATGTGAATACAATCGCATATTGTTATCTGCGTCTTTTTGGAGAAAATGAAAAAGCTGATATGCTTCGCTCAGAAATGAAGAGATTTACAATAAAAGGAGGAGTAATTAACCGTCATGTACATGAAGGCCTTACCGTACCTCATAAACCTTATTATGCATTATGGTCATATAAGATTCATAGCAGCGAGAGGTTTGACTTGCTTGGCAACAGTCTTGCAATTCTTTCCGGTATCGCCTCTCCTACAAGAGCTTCGGAAATGATTTCCTGGATAGAAAAAGAATGTATCGCTCTTAAAAGCAATGGGGATCTTATTCCTGATCTGCCTCCTAATTTTTTCCCTTTCATCAAACCCGAAGATCCGGATTGGATGCCACGATATTCAAAATTCAATAAACCGGGAGATTACCATAACGGAGGTATCTGGCCATTTATATGTGGTTTCTATGTCGCTTCGCTTGTTGCTGCAAAAAAATACCAGCTGGCTGAAAAAAAACTGATTGAGCTTACAAAACTCGTAAAAATCTCTGTTGATAATAATATACACTTTGGCTTTAATGAATGGTATAAAGCTCAGGATGGCAGACCAATGGGCCAGGATTGGCAGACATGGTCAGCAGCTCTCTATTTGTATGCCGCAAAGTGTGTTGAAGAGAATAAAACACCTTTTTTTGATGAGATGAGGGTATTATAAGGACTATCATTCAATGTTGTAAGAGACATTCATGTTAATGTGTGAATCATGTAACTCTTCCTAATATTTGTGTAATACTCAAATTAATTTATTAGACCATTTTCGTGGATGGAATAGTATATCCAGGTTATCAGCCACAACTATATCGCAAATAGTATCATGCCTCAATAGGACGGATCAAAAATGAAAGTCTCAAGCACTATAATTAACGAATCATTGATTCGTTTAAAAACTGACCTTTTCAGAACAGGTTTTTCAAAAAAATACACCTCAGGTGAACCTCCTCTTCGTTCAGAATTATTCAGTGCAGATCAGATGGAGCATCATGGCACGAAGCTCGCGCGAATTCACTCAGTTGGAACAGAACTAACACCCGATCTCTATCTTCTCAAACGTCTTGCTGAGAATGAAGAAGTCCTTATAGAAGTACGGAACATTGTTACTGAATCGGTGAAGGCAAATCGTCAGATTACTCCCGCCGGAGAATGGTTACTCGATAATTTTTATCTCATTGAAGAGCATATTCATACCGGAAAAAGGCATTTGCCAAAAGGGTATAGCCGGGAATTACCTCGTTTGCTAAGCGGATCATCGAAAGGTCTTCCAAGGGTATATGATATTGCCCTTGAAACAATTTCACACGGCGATGGACGAGTGAATCCGGAAAGTCTTAGCCTTTTTGTGGCAGCATATCAAACAATAAGTCCGCTAAAGCTGGGTGAACTTTGGGCTATACCAATCATGCTGCGTCTTGCACTGATAGAGAATCTGCGTCGCGTGGCAGTACGGATAGCGGATAACAGTATTGACCGCGATATTGCAGATAACTGGGCTGATCAGATGCTTGAAACGACTGAGAAGGATCCAAAGAACCTTATACTGATAATTGCAGATATGGCCAGGTCGAAACCACCAATGACTACTTCATTCGTTTCAGAATTTGCACGCCGGTTGCAGGGACAGAGTTCAGCTCTTGCATTACCACTGACATGGATTGAGCAGCAATTATCCGAATCAGGCATGACAATAGAGCGTCTGGTCCAGCTGGGTAATCAGCAACTGGCAGCCGACCAGCTTTCTATCAGCAACAGCATCGACAGCCTCCGTTTTCTTGGTGCTATGGATTGGAAGGAGTTTGTGGAAAGAATGAGCATCATCGAAAAGATCTTACGGGATGATCCTGTTGGTGCATACAGTCAGATGGATTTCTCCACACGGGACCATTACCGGCATATAATTGAAAAGATTGCCAAAAGAAGCCCAATGTCGGAAGTAGAAGTGGCAGCCAAAGCGATTCTTCTTGCTCAGCAAAACGCAGGAAAACATGGTAGTATGGACAGAACAGCACATGTCGGTTTTTTCCTGGTCGATAAAGGATTGGCAGAGCTGGAACGAAGTGTGTCGGTTCGGTTCTCTGCAATAAGAGCACTTACAGCCGTTGGAACAAGATTTAATTTCCTGCTGTTTGCTGGATCCATATTGGTTTTTACAGCAATTATTACCTGGGGCCTGATGGCAGAAGCATTCTCAGAAGGAGTCCATGGATGGCCACTGGCAATGATGGGCATCCTGTTGCTTTTTTGCTCAAGTCATCTTGCAGTTCCTCTCGTGAACTGGCTGGCAACATTACTCGCTTCTCCAAAGCCTTTGCCCCGTATGGATTTCTCACATGGAATTCCATCAGACTCACGGACGCTGGTAGTAATTCCATCTATGCTTCAAAACATACAAAAAATTGAGGAACTGACAGAATCACTTGAAGTGAGATTTCTGGCAAATCGTGATAAAAACCTCCATTTTGCTTTATTGACTGATTTTATGGATGCAGACAAAAAAACATTGCCTGATGATGAGACATTAGCACAATTTGCAGCCGGCAAGATCAAAGAACTTAATGAAAAATATAAAGATACCAGATACGAAACATTCTTTCTTTTTCATCGCCAGCGGCTTTGGAACAGTGCTGAAAGATTATGGATGGGATATGAACGCAAAAGAGGAAAGCTTTCCGAGTTGAATTCTTTCCTGCGGGGAGGAATTGAAAACAGTTTTTCTCATATAGTAGGCAATACCGACGTTTTATCAGACGTGAAATATATAATTACACTCGACACAGATACTCAACTGCCAAGGGATTCAGCAAGACAATTTGTCGGTACAATGTCCCATCCATTGAATCGTGCCATCTACGATGAAAACAAACAAAGAGTATGCAAGGGATACGGAATTCTTCAGCCTCGTGTTGCAATAAGCTTGCCTATATCGGATATGTCGTTTTATGCAAAGCTCTATGGAAGCGAACCGGGAATAGACCCTTACACGCGCGCAGTTTCGGATGTTTATCAGGATGTTTTTGGTGAAGGATCGTTTATTGGTAAAGGGATTTATGATGTTGATATCTTCATACACGTGTTCAATGACCGGTTTCCTGAAAACAAAATTCTAAGCCACGATCTTCTGGAAGGATGTTACGCAAGATCCGGATTAATCAGCGATGTCCAGTTATTTGAAGAATATCCGTCAAACTATGTCGCGGATGTAAATCGCCGTAAACGCTGGATAAGAGGAGACTGGCAAATAATCAGATGGTTGTTTCCCAGAGTTCCTGGTTTGCACGGTCATTTGAGAAAGAATCCTCTTTCAACGCTATCACGCTGGAAGATTTTTGACAATCTGAGGCGAAGCTTCACTCCGATTGCACTTACAATTCTGCTCTTACTCGGATGGTCAGTACTATCACATGCCTTGTTCTGGACAATGTCAGTTATTTGTATCATAATTATTCCTTCTGTGATCATTTCAATTCTTGATCTGATTAATAAACAGACCGATGTACTTCCCAGACAACATGTTAATGCTTCAATACTCTCGGCAGGACGGCATTTCGCCCAGGCTGCGTTTATGTTTGCCTGTCTGCCTTATGAAGCATATTACAGTCTTGATGCAATTCTTCGGACTCTATGGAGATTAATCATTTCGCACAAACATCTTCTGGAATGGAATCTGTCAGGCAAACCCGACCGTACCAAACGCCCCGGAATTATCGGAACATACATCTCTATGTGGATTGCCCCTGCAATAGCATTTATATCAATAGTATCCCAGGCATTTTCACAACCTATTATGCTGGCACTTGTATGGCCAATACCCGCGCTATGGTCTGCTTCCCCTTTTATAGCTTGGTGGATAAGCCTCACACTTAGTCATCATAAGGCAAAGTTAACTGCATATCAGACTATGTTCCTGCGTGAGCTTTCCAGAAAAACCTGGGGATTCTTCGAAGCTTTTGTAGGCCCTGAAGATAATTGGCTGCCTCCTGACAATTACCAGGAAAACCCGGCTCCTGTGATCGCTCACCGCACCTCACCAACCAACATGGGGCTTGCCTTGCTGGCAAATCTGACTGCATACGATTTTGGATATATCCCGGCCGGCCATCTGATCGAAAGAACTGCCAATGCCTTCCAGACAATGGAAAAAATGCCACGTTACAGAGGTCATTTCTTTAACTGGTATGACACAAAATCCTTAACTCCGCTGCAACCACCTTATATATCTTCGGTAGATAGCGGAAACCTTGCAGGTTATCTTATGATTTTACATCCGGGACTGCTTACCCTTCCCGATCAGAAGATACTGGATACCAGACTGTTTGAATCAATTGATGATACTCTCAGGATTATTCTGGGGCTTACTGGAAAAAATTCCATCGCGAGAATGATAAAGTTCCGGAAGGAATTAAAGATAATTATAGACTCACATCCTTCTTCACTTATTGCTCTAAGGGTCTGGCTGATACAGCTCTCTGATTCGGCACTGGAGGCAAAAGAAAGCTTTAATTCAGGGTCTGATTCCCAGGCTTTCTGGTGGGCAAATTCATTATATAATCAATGCATGAGCTTCCTTGAGGAGCTGACATTTCTTGTTCCATGGATATTGCTGCCACCTCTCCCTGACGATCTTATTAAGATACCGGGAATCGACGGAATACCAACCCTGCGTGAACTATCAGATTTTGAAATTAACCTTTTACCTGAAATCAGGAATCTGCTCGCATCTGACTCAGGACCCGAATTGAAAAAACTGATCAATGATTTGGAACAAGCTGTTACTGAAACCACGAGAAGGGCAAAAGAACGGATAAAAATTATAGAACAGCTTGCACTGAAGTCATTTGAGTTTACACACATAGAGTATGACTTCCTTTATGATAAAGGACGACATCTGCTTTCTGTCGGTTATAATGTTGACGAGCGCCGCAGAGACTCTAGTTATTATGATCTGCTGGCCTCAGAAGCAAGGTTTTCCAGCTTTGTCGGAATAGCGCAGGGACAAATACCTCAGGACAGCTGGTTTGCTCTGGGCAGGCTTCTGACCTCTGCAGGCGGTGATCCGGTTTTGCTCTCATGGAGTGGCTCAATGTTCGAGTACCTTATGCCTCTCCTTGTGATGCCGACGTATGAGAACACCCTTCTTGACCAGACTTATAATACTGTGGTAAAAAGACAAATCGATTACGGGAAACGGAGAGGCACTCCATGGGGTATATCTGAATCAGGGTATAACACTGTGGATGTTCATCTGAACTACCAGTACCGTGCTTTTGGGGTGCCGGGGATGGGACTGAAACGCGGGCTGGCAGAGGATCTTGTCATTACACCATATGCATCAATGCTCGCACTCATGGTTGACCCTGAAGAGGCTTGTGATAATCTTGAACGTCTGGCTAAAGTCAATATGGTTGGGGAATATGGTTTTTTTGAAGCTATTGACTATTCTCCGTCTCGTCTGCCGCGGGGCCAATCCAGTATGATAATAAGATCATTTATGGCACATCACCAGGGAATGAGTCTTCTTTCTATGGCATATCTGATCCTTGACCGCCCGATGCAGAAACGTTTCGAGTCGGATCAGATGTTCCAGGCAACTATGCTGCTTCTTCAGGAACGGATCCCAAAAGCTACAGCATTTTATTCGTACACTTCCGGTATAGCTGACCTGCATCCTGTTTCCGGTACTTCTGAAATGCCTGTCCGTGTACTTAATACTCCTGATACGCCAATTCCTGAGGTGCACTTTTTGTCAAACGGAAGATATAATGTGATGGTTACGAATTCAGGTGGAGGATACAGCAGCTGGAAGGATATTGCGGTAACACGATGGCGTGAAGACAGTACATGCGATAACTGGGGTTCTTTCTCTTATATCCGTGATCTAAAGACAGGTGAGTTCTGGTCGACAGCGTTTCAACCAACGCTGAAGAAATCAGAGAACTATGAAGCAATTTTCTCAAAAGGACGTGCTGAATTCCGTCGTCGTGACAATGATCTTGATACTCATACAGAAATTGTTGTATCCCCCGAGGATGATATCGAACTGAGAAGGATACGCATTACCAACCGATCCCGATTGCGCAGGACCATAGAGATTACCAGCTATGCAGAGGTAGTTCTTACATCGGCCGTGGCGGATACTATTCATCCTGCATTCAGTAATCTTTTTGTTCAGACGGAGATTATAAGCGCACGGCAGGCAATATTGTGTACACGCCGACCCCGCTCGCATGATGAACGTGTACCATGGATGTTTCATCAAATGACTGTTCATGGCGCCGATACAGGTGCTGTCTCATTTGAGACTGACCGGATGGAATTCATTGGCAGGGGAAACAGTATCGCTGCTCCACAGGCGATGACAAATGCAGGATTGCTTTCCGATAGCCAGGGTTCTGTACTTGATCCAATCGTAGCTATAAGGTTTCCTATCTTCCTCGATCCGGAAGATTCAGCAATAATTGATATCGTTACAGGTATTTGTGAAACCCGTGATGCCGCTTTAAGTCTTATAGATAAATACCAGGACAGAAGACTTGCAAATCGTGTCTTCGAACTGGCATGGACTTACAGCCAGGTGGTTTTGAGACAGATCAATGCCTCTGAAGCTGATGCACAGCTTTATGGCCGGCTTGCGAGTTCTATTATCTATGCGAATGCCTCCCTGAGGGCGGAAACAAATATTCTCATCAAAAACCGGCGGGGACAATCTGGTCTCTGGGGTTACTCAATATCAGGCGATTTGCCAATCGTGCTTCTTAAGATTGAAGACCCTGCAAATATAAATCTTGTACGGCAACTTGTTCAGGCTCATGCCTACTGGCGGTTAAAAGGACTTGCTGTAGATCTTGTAATATGGAATGAAGATCATGCAGGTTATCGTCAATTACTGAATGATCAGATAATGGGATTAATCGCTGCCGGAATGGAAGCAAATGTTATCGATCGCCCAGGTGGAATTTTCGTAAGACTGGCAGATCAGATATCGGTTGAAGACCGCATTTTGATTCAGACAGTTGCCCGTGCTATTCTCAGCGATAAACGTGGAACACTCAATGAACAGATCAACCGGCGTCCTTTTATTGATTCACCAGTACCACTGTTAAAACCAGTTCATAGTCCGCGAACACAGATATCTGCCGGATCAATGCTACAATCACCATCCGGACTGAGTTTCTTTAATGGATTAGGCGGCTTCACCCAGGATGGCAGGGAATATATTATCACAACATCGGACAAAAAGCCTACACCGGCTCCCTGGGTAAATGTACTTGCAAATCCACGTTTTGGAACTGTTATTTCAGAGAACGGGGCTGCATATACCTGGAGTGAAAATGCCCATGAGATACGTCTTACTCCCTGGAATAATGATCCTATAAGTGATCCAAGCGGAGAAGCTATGTATATCAGAGATGAAGAAAGTGGCTATTTCTGGTCGCCTGCCAGACTTCCGGCTTGCGGAACAAATACTTATATAACCCGTCATGGATTCGGATACAGCATCTTCGAACATATTGAGAGCGGAATCTATTCTGAATTATGTGTTTACGTTGCAATGGACGCTGCTGTAAAATTTTCTGTTTTGAAAATAATCAATAATTCCGGACGTCCGCGTAAGCTTTCTGCAACAGGTTATGTGGAGTGGGTTTTGGGAGATCTTCGTCCAAAATCGGCTATGCACATAACCACAGCAATTGATCCTGATAGCGGAGCAATATATGCCCGAAATCCATACAATACTGAATTCGCTGAAAGAACTGCCTTTTTTCAGACGGACGATGAATATCATTCATTAACCTGCGACAGGACCGAGTTTATCGGACGTAACGGTACACTCAGAAAGCCTGCAGCTATGTCACATACAAAACTTTCCGGCAAGATCGGGTCCGCACTTGATCCCTGTGCGGCAATCCAGATCCCTTTCGCACTTGCCGATGGTCAGGAACGCGAATTCATATTCAGACTCGGTGTAGGCCGAAACTCAGAAGATGCAGGCCGGCTTGTTCGTCGTTTCTGGGGTTCGGTAACAGCTCATCTTACACTTGATGCTGTGAATAAGTTCTGGGTGCACACTCTTGGAACGGTACAGGTGGAAACCCCAGACCCTTCGGTAAATGTCCTGACAAATGGTTGGCTTATGTATCAAACATTGGCATGCCGGATGTGGGCACGAAGCGGTTTTTATCAATCGGGAGGTGCGTTCGGCTTCAGGGATCAGTTGCAGGACGCCATGGCCCTCACCCATATCGCTCCTCATCTTGTCAGGGAGCACCTTCTCCTTTGTGCCAGCCGTCAGTTCATTGCCGGCGATGTGCAGCACTGGTGGCATCCGCCATCAGGACGAGGTGTACGTACGCATATCTCGGATGATTTTCTATGGTTGCCTCTGGTAACTTCACGATATGTTATTCATACTGGTGATACGGGCATTCTTGATGAACAGGTCCACTTCCTTGATGGTCGTCCTTTACAAGCAGAAGACGACTCATATTATGATCTTCCAAACAGATCGGAGGAAGCCGTAAGCTTGTACGAGCATTGTACCCGTGCTATACTGAAAGGAATCAGTTATGGCGTGCATGGGCTCCCGCTGATGGGCACTGGCGACTGGAATGATGGAATGAATATGGTTGGGAAAAAAGGAAAAGGCGAAAGTGTCTGGTTAGGCTTTTTCTTATATGATGTTATGAAGCAATTTACACGCATAGCCCAACTTCATGGCGATCTGTCCTTTGTGGACCGGTGTAATAAGGAAACAGCTAAACTCCGTCAGAATATTGAAAAGAATTGCTGGGATGGCGAGTGGTATCTGCGGGCCTGGTTTGACGACGGGAAACCACTTGGATCTGCATCAAACACTGAATGTCAGATTGATTCCATTTCACAGAGCTGGGCAGTATTATCAGGTGCAGGAGACCCTGCCCGGGCAAGTCTGGCTATGAAAGCTTTTGACAAACACCTGGTACGACGCGATGATGCTCTTATTCAACTGCTGAACCCGCCCTTTGATAAGTCGGATATGGATCCGGGCTATATAAAGGGTTATGTTCCCGGTGTCAGAGAAAATGGAGGCCAGTACACACATGCGGCAATCTGGGCAGCGATGGCATATGCTAAATTGGGGGACAGCTTCCATGCTTGGGAACTGCTCAACATAATTAACCCTTTGAACCATTCATTATCCCCGGAGGATGTTAATAAATATAAAGTGGAACCATATGTTGTTGCAGCCGATGTATACGGAGTCCCACCTCATACCGGCCATGGCGGATGGACATGGTATACAGGATCTGCGGGACTGACGTACAGGCTTTTAATAGAATCATTCCTGGGCTTAAAGCTCGAGGGAGACAAACTCTTTATTGAACCCTTACTTCCTGCTGATTGGGATAAAATAAAAGTTCACTACCGGTTTAGGGAAACAGTCTTTAATATAGATATAATTCGGATACCCGGTACTGCCAAACGAA
>Ga0302271_10003633_pt1 | contig 12895 bp, 11 predicted proteins | sample III_Bog_N1_1_FD_198767 | JGI IMG/M metagenome (GOLD analysis project Ga0302271, IMG submission 198767) | Peat permafrost microbial communities from Stordalen Mire near Abisko, Sweden - III_Bog_N1_1 | ecosystem: Environmental > Terrestrial > Soil > Wetlands > Peat | place: Sweden: Abisko... | reverse complement strand
CCTTCTAAAACCAGCAACTTTCTTGAAATTCCTGACAGTCGGGTAAAATCGGACTTTTCAGTTTCGACAGTAGCTGTACTTAATCTGAACTGAAAATTTCGTTCCTTGTAATCTGCTGTCGGTGGATAAATAAAAAGTTCGGTTGTTGTCCCTCCCGACCAGCGTACAGGCTGGAAATTTTCAGAAGCAATAATTGAATATTTCATTGATAATAGTGGAGTAATGCCTGAAATTTCAAGACTTTTTACAAATATACATTTTCATTCCTCTCCAAAGGCGATATTTTTGTCTTGCAGTCTTGCAGTCTCCTGATTCAGTCAGATCAGAATAATCTTCTCAATTATTGATAGTTGCACTATATTAAACCATATATTTAGTACAAAAGACCGCAGGGCTTAACGACTACAGAACTGCAGCAAATAAATTGCCAGGTCTTGCCAGTTTTGAGATAGACTGTGTACGGCAATTATTTTATCACACTTGTCAAGGTAACAAGACATAAAGCTATCAATTCGGCTATTGTTCTAAAAATATGATAGGTCCACCATTTGTCACGAAGTTCAGACAAGTTAATGGGCATTTTACCTGAAGTCCATGTCATTATTTCATCATTTATAGGCTGATTACCAAATCGCGATATAAGGATACAGGCAATAAAGAATAGAGAAGCAATGAGTAAAGTAATAAATATTCGCTTTTCGCCTCTCTGAAGAATAGCAGAAATTATAGTTATTACTGTGGCACCAAAGACAAGTACAATCATCAATGTATTAAGTGCCCTAATCATATTTTGCTGTTGCTCGATATAAGTTGTGGGGGACAAATGCAAAGGATTGAATCCCATCCATATCCCAAAACTAGCGCCTGCGAGTAATGCAGCAATAAGAATGTTTAAAAACCGAATAATTGAAGTTGTCATAGATTGGAAGTAATTATTATTGATTAACTTAATTATAACCTGGTTAAGATAAAATTAATTGGATCCTCATGCCATTTTCAATTGGACCATGTCCGGTTTTCTCGAAAAGTTATTTTTTCTGCCATGCATTTACAGATACGATATCACTTATTGAAAAACTCATTAAATCCTCTCCCATTATTACAGGGCCTGAATAATTTGCCTGTGCTCGTTTTAATATTTCTTGTTCAGTTCCTCCATAAAGTTTTACAATATGTGAGTACGCAGCAAGCTTAGGTCTTACTGCATTAAAAACTCTGGCCGTCTGTTCGGGTGTCGTGTGATGAGCCAATATATTGTACCTGGAATCTGATTTACTTAATGTGTCGGGAGCAATAGCTACTTCATGTATCAGCAAATCTGTACCCTTTGCAAACTTGATTAAATTCTCCGAATATCGGGTATCTCCTGATAAAACAGCGGAATGACCATTGTATTCTATACGGTATCCAAAAGCAGGTACAACAGGATAATGGTCTACTTCAAATGCAATTACTTTTACACCACCTTCATCATAAATACTTCCCTGCTGAATTTCTTTAACCACGAGTTTGCCTCCCTCCTCCGATGCTTTATCGTCTTCCTCTCTTATCTTAATATCAAAAGCATAAGCCATTTGCAAATATTTAATCATATCAGCAGTACCTACAGGGCCAAATATATTCAATGGCACTTTCCGGCGTGAAATAAGCCATCCCGTAAGCCATAAATCCGGTAATCCTACTATATGATCTGAATGGAGATGTGTAAAAAAAAGAGCATTTATTTTATCATAAGATTGACCAATCTGATTTAATCTCTGTAAACAACCTCGTCCGGCATCAAATAACAGGGTTTGACCTCCAGCCTGGACAAGAATACTTGGTCCAAACCTTTCTATAATTGGCTGTGGAGTTCCGGTACCGAGTAAGGTGACTTTTATTATAGGTTCATTAACATTTATCGAATCTTTATGTGCTAGGGTTTGTCCAAAAGAAGAAAGAACAATTAATGAAGTAATCATTGCCAGGAAAAGTCGTATCATGATTTTTATATTATTAAGTGGTATGACTGGAATTTGTTCATTGAATGATAAGTTATTGAACTGGTAGTTGTAATAGCATCTTTTTGGGATTATATTTTGGATCCTCCTTGTTGCTAGAAATCTAATTTTTAAAATGAGTTTAATAAATCTTATTGAGATTCTCCTTATCAATATGTAATTAGTTATATCAACTTCTTACTTATGTGCTTATTTGGGCTTGCAATTCAATATAATCCATTGTATTATAACAATATAGACAATTGAAAGTTCATCCTGATTTTCATAAATATTAATAAATATTGAAATTTATTTCATCTTAAGTAAATTATAATTACACAACATAGCCTGCACCTCTTTAATCCGGTGGATGGTGCTGGAAGAGATACTGATATTGTTGTTAAACATATCCATTGGAATAGGAATAGACAATCCAGAAATTAAGATCAGGTAATATCACTAAAATATAAAAGAAGTAGAATAATTCTCAATTATTCAAAAGACATGAAGACTGCACGACTGTACGACTGCCTGACCGCAGTCAAGCATTTCAAATCCTGGCAAGAACCGTAGTTTAAGAGAGAAGTGTTAAAAGCGTCCATGCGGCACCAAGAGCATCAACTATTCCAAATATGATGAGCATTGGCTTAGCCTTCTTTGCCAGAACCAGCACCATAAAAATCAGAAAGGTAAAAAACCTCCCGAATACTGATGCCCAAAATATTGGTACAATGTTATGATGTGCTGCTACGAAGTAAAAGAATGCAATGATCAAAACAAGGGTTGCCATCACTCTTATCCATGGTTCATCTGTTTTAGGAAATCCAAATAATGGAAGTAATATGTTTGGAATTAATAAAAATCCTGCCCCCACAAAAATTAAATAGATGGCAAATACAAAAATACTGGTCACAGTTGAGTCCATGATTTGTTGATAGTTATTAGTATAATGAATCGGAATAATTGCAGTAATCAACAATTAACCCTTGTGTTCATTCAGAATCTGGTGAAAGTTAGTTCAGTTTTTGCAGTTAATTTGCTGTCTGGATAAAAAGTGATCCATACCATCTCATTGCCATTTATTGACAAATTAATGTCTGGTGAAACAGTGTCTTTTTTTGGATTATATTTTGGATCTTCCTGTTCCGGATCCAATTTCAATTTCAGCTGATTTCCCGGTACAGACCATGTCCCCGTAAAAGTAAGTACCTTGGAATCTGTGGCATGTGTAGTCTTCTCTATATACGTATGATCAGACTTAAATTCAAAAACTACGGATCCAATAGTTGACATTTGAGTTTCCAAAACAGGTTTACCATGTGTCCTGGCGCCTTCTTCAGTAAGGAACTGTTTAGCTGATTTCTGGTTCCACTTACCAACAATAGATTGCGCATCACATTTATATGAGCCTGCAAATCCAAATGTAATGCCGGTAATTAAAAACAAAGTTTTTATAAATAAAATCTTAAGAGTTTTTGTTTCCATTTCTTAAAATGAGTTAATTAAATCTTAGAAATACAATCTTGAAAAATTAGTTTCTATTCCAGGCACTTACTGATACATTATAACTAATTGAAAAACTCATTTAATCTTCACCCATAATAACTTGTTGATTAAATGATTTATTCGGAGGTGTAAATCAATGTATTCTAACAAAATATAATTATTAAAGTTCATATTGTTTATTTCTTTTATTTCCATTTTGTTTCATCTGAAATCAATTTTATTTCACATTCCTGATCCGGTTTTTCGTTAAACAGGAAGACTTTATTCGTGGATTGCTGTAAATTTTCTTACAGTAAGTACTCCTCAGAAGAGTTCATCTGTAACACCTTTCCAGGTGAAAAGGCGTACTGCTTACATATCTGTTATTGTATTCTTATGTGTAAATATTTGTGATTAAGTGATTTACATTTTTTTATTAGTAACTAAATACAAGGACATATTATACGCTGGACTGTTATTTTTCTGATAATTGCCATTGTTGCGGCTCTATTTGGATTTACAGGAATTGCTACGGGCGCGGCTTCAGTTGCCAAAGTTATATTCTTTATCTTCCTGGTGCTCGTTGTTGTCACTTTGATAGCTGGAAACAGAACCCTCAGTCGGCTATAGCAGAATGAACCGTATATGCTCCTTATTAATTTCAGTTGGAGCCAAATGAATAATTTCCGGAACCAACATTATAAATGCCATACCCATTCTCCATCCGCTGAAAACTTATTGTTTTCTGGTCTTTTACCACCATACCTTTTTCTGTAATACTGCTATTATCTGATGTTGGTATATAAACAGTAGCGGTGCTTCCTACAGGCACCTGGATATCTAGCCTGAATTCATTGCCCTCTTTTTCCCATTTCACTGAGGCAGTGCCATAAGGTGTCTCATTGGAATATGATGCAAATCTTAAATCACCTGCAGGCTGCGGTTTAAAAATAATGTTCTTATAACCAGGATGTAACGGATCAGCATTCATCCCTGCCAGTACACGATAGAACCAGGAGAGGCCGCCACCAAACATTGGATGGTTTCTTGAGCCTTCTCCATCCCAACGTTCCCATGATGTTGTGGCGCCCTGTTCTATCCACCATCCGTAAGACGGCTGAGTTTTTTTATTCATTGCTGCATAAGCAAGTTCATTTAATCCATTTTCAGCAAGAACCTCAAAAAAGAACTGGGTGCCAAAAATCCCTGTATCCAGATGACCTTCATTGGCAGTAATATCCGATTTTAGAGCATTTATTACCTTGGGATACTGCTCTTCAGGTACGCCCATCTTCAGTGCAAATATGTTACCGCCATTCGGGCCATAGCTCCCTTTCCCTTCATCATAGAATTTTTTCAGGAAGGCTTTTTTCGTCCGGTCTGCAAGATCAGCATACTCTTTAGCCTCTGATGTATGGCCAAGAACCTGCGCTGTCTTTGAAGTAAGATCTGCACATCTCCAGAGATAAAACGTATGGACCATATCATCAGGCGGCAACTTGCCGGGAGAGCACCAGTCACCGAGGTTCATCCACATGTTGGGTTTAGCCGTATCAGGTGCCTGGGAGAACATAATCCCGGCTTTATTAGTCCAGGTGAGCATATATCTGATATAGCCCTTCATGCCTTCGTAGTTGTTCTTCAGCATATCCTGATCACCATACTGCATATAAAACTCCCATGGCATTATATTTATTGCCGCACCCCAGGCTACTCCTCCACCGCATCCCGGTTGCCAGGGCGCTCCATTGGGTATATATCCGGTTTCAGGGATCTGTGCGCCCAGGATATCCTGGATCCATTTGGTATAAAATGCCGCGGCATCAAAATTATGCATTACCGTGACACACCCCACCTGCCCGTCACCAGTATAGGGTGACCTTTCCCGGTGGGGACAATCACTGGCATATCCGCCGTGCATGTTATCGGTCTGACTGCGCCACCAAATTTTATTTATATTATTAAATAAGGTATTGGACGTTTCAAATTTCCCGGTTGTAGCCACATTGGAATACACCGCCTCTGCTGTAATCTGATCGGCATTAAGATCTCCCGGCCAGTTGCTTATAATTACCTGCCTGAAAACAAACCAGGTAAAACGGGCAGCATACGATTCAGGCTCTCCTCCTTTTAAAGTATATGAGTTTGATCCAACGGTAGATTCACATATGTAATCAAAATCAATGACTTGCCCTGCTTTTCCCTTGACATTTTTTATCCTGATCCAGCCCGAAATTTCCTGTCCAAAGTCAACATAGAATTTACCATCCCGGTTTTTGATGATGGTTACCGGTCTTAATTCCTCCATCACCCTATCGACAGGTGACATATGTGCTTTCATTTTACCCTCCGGCGTTTTTCTTAATACCGCCTGTTCCCATTTTGAATCATCAAAGCCCGGACTGCTCCAACCCGGCTGTTCCAATCGGGCATCATAATGCTCTCCACCATATACAAGGTCGGTAACAATAGGGCTTTTTGACGCTTTCCAGCTTCCGTCGCTCATTATCACTTCTTCTGTACCGTCGGTATAGGTGATATAAATCTGGCCTAAAAAACGGGGCGATCCATAGGATTGGGTCCAATTCATCGGAGCATTATAAAATCCATTACCTAGGATAGCTCCTACAGCGTTTTCCCCTTTCTTCAACATTGAACTAATATCATAAGACAAATACATAACCCTGTATTCCCTGAAATTGTCGGGGACGGATATGTAATTATTTTCCAGTCCCGGCCTCTTGCCATAAGCTGTGACATTAGGTACGAGGACATCCTTGCTGACTTTGTCCCCGTTTACATATAATTCAAAATAGCCCAGCCCGGTAACATATGCACGGGCAGAAGCCACATCCTTACTAATTTTAAATGACTTCCTCAAGAGTGGGGCAGGAGGAGGAAGTGCAAGCGGGTTACCAGCCTGATCCGACTGTTCACGAGTAGGTTTTGGCAATGCTTCCTCGCCCTGCCAGGGTGCGCCAATCCATCTGGCCCTCCATTCTTCAGGATTGAGTATCCCCATATTCCAGAAAGAAGGTTCACTCCACTGTGATATGACTCCATTTCTATCCCAGGTCCTGACCTGCCACCAGCAAGATTGTCTGGACATCAATTTTTTACCCTTATAGACTATATTTGTTGATTGATCAGAAACTACTTTCCCACTATTCCATAGGTCAGCCTGTCCATTCAGCAGTTTCTCTTTAGTTCCTGCCACCCTTATTTCCCATGCAGTCTGATACTGATTGCGCTCATATTTATCAGCAAGGTTTATCCAGGAAAGTCGTGGACTGGTTATATCAACTACCTGCGGATTATCCATATACTCACACCTTAGCTTGACCGGGGTAAGCTTGGCATCAACAGCCCAATTTACCAGACAAAAGTAAATGGTAAAAAATAATAGTCTTTTCATTTTGATATTTAATAAGGTTCACATAAAGTTAGCAAAATCTACAAAAGAAGCAGTTCTGCTCCAATTTCAAAATCATTCCGGTTTAGTTCTCCTGTGAATGTGAAATAACCATTTCAAAAACCGATCTGGTAAATAATTGACTGTTTATCCAGAACCTGATTTGTAATTGGTCAGAGATTTCTTATAACAATCGCAGCTTTACATGCATTAATTTCTGAATTTGATCCTTTTACAATTCTCAAACCAAAAATGAACGAAAACATTATCCCTTTACCATGAAAGCTGGATTTTTATGGATGATATACTGGCTTGTATATTTCAGGGTAGCATTAATCTTTATACAAATTTTAATTTATTTTAGTGTTTGTTAGTGTTTGTTAATATTTATTGTCGTATATTTATAAACAAAAACATCATGAATGCAAATTTACCTTCAATCTTCAAAGCTTTTCAGCGCAGTGATGAATACTTTGAGACTCTGAACGACCCATTACAATCCCGTAAGTATCTTTTTAGCCAGATATTGTACATAGTAATATTCACATTTCTTTACGGTATTATCATGGGTAGTTACAACGGGGCACTACAGGGTTTAGTAACCGGGATTAAAATACCCTGCCTTATCCTGCTTTCCCTGATTATATGTTTTCCTGCTCTCTATGTGGTTCAATCCATGATCGGTTCCACTATGAATATCTTCCAGATGGCCAACATTATCTTTGCAGGCTTTTTCGTATTTTCAACTATTGCTTTGTCTTTTGCACCAATTGTCATATTCTTTATGATTACCAGCGATAGTTATTCATTCCTTAAATTACTGCACGTCGCAATTTTTTCGTTTAGCGGAATTTTTGCCGTAAAAACAATTATTAGCGGGCTTAAATATTCATGCGAAACAAAAAATATTTATCCTAAACTTGGTATGTCTATATTTAAAATTTGGGTTTTCATTCTTGCTTTTGTAAGTTCCCAGTTAGCCTGGAATCTTCGCCCCTTTGTTGGCAGCAGAGACCTGTCCTTTGAATTATTCAGGAAACATGAAGGAAACTTCTATGTCGCTGTTATTAATGCGACAGCAAATTTGTTTACACCATCTGCAAAATCGAATGAAGACCATGATAAATTACCGGTAATCCACACTGACAGTACTTCAAATAATATTTATGTTGAACGACGATAAAATAATGACACTTGAAGAAGTGGCGGAATACCTTAGAGTAAAGCCACAAACGATCTATACCTGGGCACAGGAGAAGAAGATTCCTGCTGCAAAACTGGGCAAGGAATGGCGGTTTAAAAAATCGATGATAGATAAATGGTTTAATGATTTTATTGATGACAAATTCAAGGGTTTGTATGAGGATAAGTCATAAGACAATTTATTATATGACAAGTTATCAGTAACTTATAAGGAATATATACCTATGCTTGAATAAATAATAAAACCGAAAGGAGGGAAGATGAAAATCCTGACAGTAATCTGTAATATTGTGTTATTAGGACTAGTCTGTCTAAGCCTGATCAACGGAACTTCTCAAAACATATTTTCCATTTTTTTATTTTTGTTGGTTACAATTCTGAACATTGTACTTATGTCCGGAAGCCGGCTTGACTATAGAATGTCGACATTTAACAGCAAAAGTAAACCAGCAGAGGTGCAAAAGGAGGTGCCAGCCATTTACCGGTTTGCGAAAATAGCTGCAGTAATCTTAAACATTGTTTTGATATTATTGCTTTGCCGGATTTACATCAGCAAAGCCCTCGGAGGATCCCTGATTTTCTATTTTGCATTGTTTATGATCCTCATTCCTGTTCTCAGTCTGATTGCGCTCGTAATCAGCAGAGCGAATAATTATAAAGATATTAAGCAAACTCTGATTTTCACCGGCATTAGTCTTGGAGTCTTGCTTTTTTGCTTCCTTATGGTTATGCGTATCTGGATTGGAAATGACATAAAGGAACGTATCAGCATTGCGAAAGGACAATATCCAGGTATCGCTGAAGATGCGTTAATCGCCTACCTGTCAGATACTACCCACACGTCACAGGAACGGTCAGATGTAGCAATCTGGACACTGGGTCAGATCAGGTCACAAAAGGCACTACCTATTCTTAAAAACCTTTATAAAGATGATCCTGCCGGAACTTCCTGCAAATATCACCATGATAGAGTACTATGTCAATATGAGATTCATAAGGCTATTGTCTCAATTGAACATAAATGGTTAGGCGCTAAAGAGAAGAACTGGTTTGGTTCCTGGTCAAGACTCAATAAATAATCTTTCTTAAAACTGTTGCAGAAGGGATCATACTTTGTCCGGGAGATTTTGTGTGCCATTATGATAACAATATATAGATGTAAATTTAACCAATTTAATTTGGAGGTACCAATTTGACATATCCAAAATATCTCTAAACGGTTTATTTAAAATTTCGCCAGAATTCTTGCCTGGACATCATTCGCAATCAAATTTCTATTCAAAAGCATTAACTAAAATTTATACCTTTACAGGCAAAATATTGCGGCGATTTACATACATTAAAAGTTGCATATGGGTCCTTTCAAATCAAATTTCAGTCTCGGGATATTTATCTTCATAGTCATTTTAATAGTGATAGATATATATGCATTTCAGGCTTTTCGTTATGTAATAAGAAACTACTCGAAAAGAGCCATCCGCCGTATAACCTATTTATACTGGATTATTTCTCTTATCTGTTTTTCAATTATTGTTCTTACTCAGCTTACTGACTGGCATAGCTGGAATGCATATATAAGAACCTACGGTCTTGCCCTTCTGATAATTACCATACCTCCAAAAATTATTCTCGACGTATTCGTTCTCACGGATGATGTAGTCAGGTTCTTTCGCTGGATATATATTAAAACTTCATCATTGTTTCAAAAGACTAAACCGGAAAAAACTGTGCCAGGGAGCACATCAATTAGCCGTTCATCCTTTATCATCAAAATGGGGTTGCTTATTGGATCAATACCATTCTTCAGTCTGATCTATGGTATGGCATTCAATGCCTATAAATACAAAATCAGGAGACTGAAACTTGTCCTTCCGGATCTTCCAGAGTCATTTGACGGTTTTAAAATAGTTCAGATCTCTGATGTTCACACCGGCAGCTTTTTAAATGCCGGCCCGCTTACCCGGGCAGTAAACATAATTAATGAGCAAAAACCGGATGTTGTATTTTTTACGGGGGACCTTGTTAATTACAAACATGATGAAGCTCTTCCTTATATAGGAATTCTGAAAAAAATAGAAGCAAAACATGGGGTCTTTTCAATCTTTGGCAATCATGATTATGGTGACTATTATAAATGGAAAAATAAAGAAGATAAGGAAAATGACATTCTTGAACTAAAAAAAGTTCATAGCCAGCTGGGATGGAATTTGCTGTGGGACGAGCACCATCATATTGAGCTAAACGGAGAAAAAATAACAGTAATCGGTGTTCAGAATTGCAGCGGACATGGGTTCCACAGTTATGGCAGCCTTGAAAAGGCTACCAAAGGCATAAATTATAGTCCTGTTAATATTTTGCTCTCCCATGATCCTTCACACTGGCAAAAAGAAGTAAATAAAAAATACCCCAGGATAGACCTAACTCTATCCGGGCATACCCATGGAATGCAATTTGGCGTGGAAATACCTGGCTTTAAATGGAGTCCGGTTCAGTATGTTTATAAGGAATGGGCAGGCTTGTACCATGAGAATAATCAATACTTATATGTAAACAGGGGCCTGGGATTTATCGGTTATCCCGGAAGAGTGGGAATCTTACCTGAAATTACTGTACTCGAATTAAGAAACAAAGAGATCTTAATTACTTAGACAAATCATACTATCTGCTCTACAAGGTTAATGTATTTATTTTGAACAATTTTTCCTCACTATAGTTACTCTTCTATTATTTTTCTCGCTAATTTTACCGGACTCATTTAAGAGGCTATCTTAAATATGACTGGACGTAAATGTAACATAAGTTTAATTATTGTCCTGAGTTCACTCTTTTCCTATCAGGCTTATTCGCAGCAAATTAATTACCGCGACAGCCTTCCTCAGTTTAATTCCGAAAAAGCTGATTTAAAGCCCCGGGTTCATTATTCGATAGGAAGTACCCTCACAGTTGTTCCTCACATTGGTTCTGTAGCTGGTTTTACAATATCCCCCTCATTATCTATTCCTCTTTCTACAAAGTTGTCGGTTGATGGCGGAGTTATTGCCGGACACTATTATTCCGCATTACGGAATTTTAATCCTGAAGGTATCATGAGTGGTACATTTAACACATTATCGGTATTTGGATCTGCCAGCTATCATTTTAATTCTCAGCTCACTATTTATGGTATCGGGATTAAACAGCTTATAGGCACTTCTCCAATTAGTTTTCTCCCAAAAAGCAGTTATACCATAGGATCCTCTTTTAATTTCGGAAATTTTTCAATAGGTGCCGCTTTACAGATGAACAAATGGAATAATATCTCCAGCCCTATGTTATTCAATGGATCTCAGGGATCCTATTCACCATACATGTGGTAAGTCTGTCATTGTTTTTCCCGAGTCACCTCGAGTCAACCTGCCGGTTATAAAACAATTAATTCTATAATTCCATTTTCAATTACAGATGTTGAATTAAAGTAAAAATTTAATTATTAAAACTATAATTGAAAATTGTGAATCTCAGACAAAACTAATAATACCTGGAAAAGGCTTTAGAAATGCTGCAGAAATAACTCTCTTTTGAGTATAAAACTTACTCATAGTTCACTATTCCACAGCATCTCTGATGTTGGCTACTGCTGGTCTCTTCCAAAATATACTTCGGGTTTTCCAACTACACCTGATTCCTGCATAATTTTTTGTCTTGCAGGATTATCGAATGCAGCTTTTGCCTTTGCCAAATCGGTTATTTTAAATACCAGGTATACCAAATTAGGGTCGTCAATTCCACGAGCCAATACCCCATCTATTAAACCATCATTAGTTCGGGTAGCTGTACCTTCTTTATCAAATACTTTAAGCCAGGCATCAAAATCTTTGACCTTATGAGCCACTTCTGCATAGTCGCCAGGACTATTTAGAGCATCGGACATCCGCAGCACTTTAATAAATTTTATATTAGGCTCAGAAATTACTCCTGCCTTTTGCATTACATTTTTTAATTTTGGATCTGTTGTAAATGCCTTTGCTTTTTGCACGTCGTCTATCATAAATGGAGCTTCCACTTCATTTGGGTTATCAATTCCACGGGCTACCCCAATAAGATGAAAACCTGCAGCATTTCTATTAATGCTGTCAGCATCAAAAAGTGGTTTCCACTTACTGTAGTCTGCCACAGTATGCTTGATTACAACCACATTAAATGGCAATTTTGGGGCGTCAGGATCCGGAGAACTTTTTTTCATAGTTGATTGCCCGGGCGATGTAGAGTCCGTTTTGGATTTGTTTGCTGCTCCAAGATTATTTCCGGTTAATAAAAGAATGGCTGCTAAACTTAAGGTTAGCGTTAATTTGGTAGTCATTATTTTTTTGATCATTGTTCTGTAATTTATTTTTTATTGCTTACTCTTTTCGGTTTTCAGCATCCCCGTTTTTAAACAGATCTTCTGTTTAAAGTATTGTAACAATTTGAAACCTAATATGTTTGAATAGTATGGATTATTCATCAAAAGAATCAGTGTTTTTAGATCAATTAGAGAATAGAGAATCAAAGCATTTGGCAAATACACATTTCCTGCATTTCTTCAGATTATAATGCAGAGATGAATAATATTTGTAATTATCTGATTAACTATAAACTACATTTTTCAAATATTGGTTCTTAATGAACATTCTGGTCCATCAAAAGCTTTTTTACAACATCATCATAATAAGGTTTTTCTTTCAGGCTCGAGTGAGAACCAGGAAAATAAAGGATATCCAGCTCAATAAAATTGGGGTAGTCGAAATCACGCATCACCAGTGCAATGCGCATATCATTGGACAGACGGGTGTTATCA
>Ga0302271_10003632_pt1 | contig 12902 bp, 4 predicted proteins | sample III_Bog_N1_1_FD_198767 | JGI IMG/M metagenome (GOLD analysis project Ga0302271, IMG submission 198767) | Peat permafrost microbial communities from Stordalen Mire near Abisko, Sweden - III_Bog_N1_1 | ecosystem: Environmental > Terrestrial > Soil > Wetlands > Peat | place: Sweden: Abisko... | reverse complement strand
ATTGAGGCTTCCAACAGCTTCAAGATGAAGAAGCTTATAAAAAGCTCATATGAAATTATGTCTGACAGACAATATGATCATTTATCCCCCCAACCTTGTTTGAATTGCTCTTGATCATATTTATCTTCTACATACATAGACTTATTTCTAATCTTTTTAGTTGCTATTGGGGCAGGATTGACTCGACATAAATCAATTTTCTTTTCTTTTCCATTTATTTCTTAATATTAAAGAAAATCTTAAAAAAAATAAAGAGAATATACTTTAATATTTCAAAATAAATCTCAAACAATACCTGAAACTACAGCCAAATCATGCAGATCATGCATATTTAAAAAATAAATATATGACTAACAAGAGAAATACACTTTCTTTATGCGATGAAGTACATTCATTGAGGCTATTTTAACAAAATCAGCTCTTTCTCAAGTGAGCTGTCTTTCTTTTGTTAATTGGCTTTTTGAAGATAGAGATGACAACGCGGGAGAAGGTTAGATTCAGTCAGTTTTGATTTAAAAAATAGCAACTTCCAAAGAATCAAAAATGACATTCAAGCCCATTAAATTATGAATACCAAAAATTATTTAATTACTTTGTCATTTTTGAGTGATTCCAAAACAAATCTCTCTAATCATCTCAAAAAAAGCCATTACTCTAAATGCTAGTTTGATTTTTGAATCACTACAACTAAAAGGACACATCCATTTTCATATTTCCTCTTTATCAATAACAATTAAGGGAGAAACATAAATTTTCAACAAATAAGTGAAAAAACCGCCTAATAAATTTTGAAAAAAATTACTTAAAATTAATCATTCTTCAACCCTTTAAATTCAAAAAACACGTCTCCATCGTCATCAGTCGGGTTAATATTTCATTTTTACAATATGAGCAACAAAATGGAACAAAGAGGATTTTAAGAAAGAAAATGATAAAATTATTAAATAAAAATAATGGCGTGAAGCAAAAGAGGGAAAATATAATTTTGAAGAGCCAAAGATAAATTTTTAAGAGGAGGCAAATCCTGCTATTTGAAATGAAAGAGAAAAGCGCGTATTTAAAAATGAGAAAGATTAAGGTATTTTTAAAGTGAAAAGGATAGAAAGAATCAGGGTGAGGGAGGTCGACTGAAAAAAAGGCAGACGGAGTCGCAAAGGGGGAATGATGAATTTATAAATAATAATTAGGAGAAACAAAAATAATCAAGAAAGAGAGTTTGAATTCGCAACAACAATATCACACAGAGAATGTCCCACTAACTTAACATCACAATCGTCTCAAACAATGACGAGGAAACTGATATCAAGAGCAGTAATAGCGCTATTTCCATTCAATTTTTCTATTATAATTCAAGAAGTTTTTCAGTTTTAAAGTTTATTCTTTTAGCATGCTCATTCATTTTTGAGAAAACAATTTGTTTACTTGTAAATTTGAATGAGTTGCTTGACGCACCCTTTTCAAAGGCATTATGAGTGAATTTATTAAATCGTCTACTTCTTTTTCCTCTTTAAATTATAAATTACTCCCCACCCCACTTGTTCCCTCCTCAATCCATTTAAATCAAAACTGTCTATCTCAAGAAATTGCATTTAAATGAGTGGTGTAGTTCTAAGTCAATTTGGGGACTCGTCTAGCTATTTTAATTAAAAATTTCAAACCTTTTCTGATAGTCATTTTACTTCCCCCCAATAGGAAATGATATTGTCTTTATCCTTTAATTTATTAGTAATCAAATCCCCTAGACATATTAAGTTTAATTATATTATTCAATTATTTATTCTAACTTCTTTTTGTTGTTTCATGATTAGTTGCAAAGAGACCAACTTCAAGTTAAGAATTAAATGCTAATAACACATCAGACACTGGATCTTCCAGTGAATCACCTAATAATTCATGCTATTCTCATGGAAATCTTGGAAAGAGTTTATTTACAATTGAAGATTCTCTTGAAAGTACTAAGAAGAGTATCTCAGCTGCTTTGACAAATGCAATCTCCTTGAAAAAACAACCAATTTCAATTTCACCTTAATAATCCAAAAAAGCACTTGCAAGAAAATCAGAATTCTTAGAAGATGAGATGTTCAATAAAGTCGAAAAGAAAGTTAAAGGAAATGAAACAGCCAGCAACATCTAACTCCATGAAGTTCTATCATTCCCAACAAATGATGGCTCCAAGGAATTCAATTTCAATTGTTTCCCTGAAAGATTCTTAGGAATTCCTAAAGAATTCCATGATAAAAATATTCATCATGTAAATTATTTTTTTGTTAAGTTTATCTTCATTTCTCATGAGTTATAATTTGTGTAAAATAGCATTCTGATAATGATGCTGACTCTAGTGATGAGACAATTGTTAGTGCTTGCAGTCACAATCTTAGGAAAATAAAATTAGAACTCATGGATATCAGCCCAAGCTTTAGATATTCCCATCATCATGTTGATTAAGACAAAGTCACTGGTTAATACACCAGCCCACAAAAAAATTGAGAGATAATTCTCAAGACAACAGCAGCTACAGCTTCTTTGTGAAGAAACATCACTGCAGTTGTGATTCTTTAAAAATTAACTTCTAAAATGCCCTTTCTCTTTCTCTTCATTCCATTTCTTATTTCATAATATTTAAGACTCTGCATTCTTCTTTGTGTCTCTCTCTAATTCACTCCCCATTTGTATTTATTATTGTATATGCTTTGACAAAAATATTAATAATCTTCGTTAATATCATTTTATAAGATAATTAGCAAATGGTTTTGTTGGATGATTGTTTTTATTGTCTAGTAAGCAAATTTAAGTAAAAGAAACTGACAAAAAACAGGATTATTTTTAATTTTCTTTTTCAAATGATATTATTACGAGAATATTTACATTGCCTTGAATGGAGTAAATCAATCTGTAAAGAGCATTGAAGACAATTAATTTTGATGAATAAATATAAAATGCTGAGAAGTAAATAAATAAATCATCTACAGCACGAAGAGATATTTTATTATTTCAGGTGATTTCTTTAAGCAATTAATAATTCGTTGATTCTAGAAATAAGCCCTCCTCTTCCCTCCCAAATGGCAGAGAAATAAAATATCTTCTCCCGAATCTTTTTGGAAAAAAAAATTCAGGGTAAAAATTGAATTTTATGTGTAATTAAAAAAAAACTAGAAATACAACTCGAAATGAAGAGTAGATAAGGGACGAAGAAGTGTTTGTGTATGTGTGTATGAGTTGAGGATAAGAGCATATTACTTGGAATTTACCTAATCTGATAATTAAAAAGCGTCAGCTTTCAAAAAAATTTTAGTCTAATGAGATTTTAAACATTAGGAATAGTATTTTTCAAGCGAATCACATATTATTATTCTTTTTCATGATTAATAAAAAAAGAAAGTGAGAGAAACATTGAATTTGCTCCTTCATCTTAGCTTCCTAACAAATCTATCATTAGCAAAACATCTTTTTCTTCCTCTCTCACTCTTGTCCTGAGAAATCTCAACTTGAATGATCAGTACAACTGATAGGACAGTCAAAGAAACTGAGGAGAGAATAATTTCTAGTAAGATTTCTGCCTTAGCAGTGTCTGAACTAAAAATCAGAAGTCTACTGAAAAAAATATCTACCTTTGAAGCAGCAGCGGCAGTATTGCATGCAAGTTAGAAATCCATCCATGAAGATCTTATTGCCATGCAGGATAATTTTGTATCTAGGGAAATAACTAAATAGACTAATGCATTCTTTGATAGCCTTGGTGCATCTATGACTAAGTTGTCCCATTGCTTTGCTTAGCTGCCAGCTAAAATATCTGAATTTCTCTTGATGCATGAAAACTTAACCAAGAATATTTGTAAAAAAAGAACTTTCTTGTAAGAATAATATCATCATTATCTCTAAAAGTTTCAGACACTTGTAAACAGATAAGAAGAAGAAAACTTAAAGCTTCATCCTAGTGCGTTTATTTCAAGTGTTGGAACTGGTTAAGGAATCAAATCTCTTAGATCGCCAGTGTCTAACCAAAAATTAACGAGAAATTGTGAAAAATTAAAAAACTCCAGTAATAAATACAAAGATATTCATCTCACATCAGCTGAATTTGCTGATAATCTGCTAGAGATGCGCTCTGAAATAATTCAAAGCATGTACAAGCAGATTGCAGAGTGTATAGGCGAGCTTAAAGGAGAGAATTTAATATTTTCCGAAAGCCTAAGGAAAAACTAAGAAATTTCAAATCCAATAACAATTTAGAAATATTCCTCTGACAGCTCCTATGAAAGAGAGCAACTTGATAAAGAAATAGCAATGCGCTCTTTATTTCGTATCCCTACAGGTATGGAACTTCCTGTTATACGAAGGCCAAATATGAAAATAACTTCTGACGGAAAAGTCCGTACTGATTCAGCTAATAATTCTTCTTTAATCGATCCCGTTCCATTTCAATCAGATGACCCTAATCTGATCATTTATTTAAGGAAATTAATTCAACAAGAAAAGAATATTTTTGATTTCGAAGATTTTAACAACGGTGAAGCAACTTTGAATTTAAATTGCAGTCGCAAGAATTTGGAAGTCAAATACTGCAAATACAATCATTACAAACAATAAGATAGCGTTGAGAGAATTAATTCGAAGAATTCTTCGAAACATGAAGAGGATTATGAGGATGATGAAGAAACTGTTGAAATAACTCATACATCGCCGTAAAAGTTGAGGATAATGAAAGCTGCTTAAGAAGCAATTTTTTAAAAAGAACAAGAGAAAAAGAGAAAGTTACTTGAGGAGATTCTTGAAACTTAAAATGAATAATCCTAGAAAGAAATGTATTTTGGGACTCCAAAATAACTACCAATTCAAACTAACTGCTCTAATCCTTTGAAGTGTAGTAATAATCTCTTTCCTTCTTAACTCTCAGATTCAAAAATACTGTCCTCTTCAGCGAGCAAACATTACAATAAAGACAATACAGTTTCAAGAAATGAAGGCATATTTTCTTTTTTTATTACTCCTTCTTTTCCTTCTTCTAATCAAAATGGATAGGGAACATAAGCTCCTAATCCATTTGAAGAATTTAGCTAAACTTTTAAACCTCTCCAAGAATAAACATATCCTAGAAGCTTCCCTTAAACTAATGCATTACACAATGAATCTACCTCCCGCCACTCTTTAAGAAACACAGACTAGCATAGACTAACACATACCATTCAGAATTTCAATAAATTACCAAATTAATTCTCTCAATCCAATAACCACTCTCATAAAAAACCCATTCACTCAACAATCAAACACACTCATCTGACAATAAATTCTCATCATAATAACAATCAAATTATGTTTGCATCTTCAATGTCAAATGAAGAAGATGGAGGTAGCTAGCTGTCGCTGGATCTCTTAGATGACTCAGACAACTGAAAATTTCATACAATATGAACATTCTTTTGTGCTTTTCTAATAATCATTATTTTAAGAAATAAATTCTTAACAAGTACTCTTTAATAATAGTAAAAAATTATTTTTCTCGTGTTTGCATTATTCTCTCTACTAAAATCCATTTTATGATTACTACACTGAGATCATTCTTATTTAGATCACTTTTTGATCCACAAAAATTAAACATTTGATCTCCTTCTTGATCTCTTCTGTGCGGGAAAGGAATTCTATTTAATTTTGCCAAAAATTTACAAATTTCTACCAAATGAATTCTCAGAACAATTTTAAGGAAGGAGGATAAGTTGTTTAAGCAGAAAAGACTGCTTTCTTCATTAAAGATTATGCTGAGAAGTTGCTTAGCAGCTGGAAGGTATTAAGTTCCTCAGTAGCCAATGTGAAATCCAGTCAAAATCCTGATTATTATAAGTACATACTTGATTATTTTTATAAAATATGTAGATTGATCATTTGATTACCTTCAACTTACTAATACATATTAGTTGCTCTGACTTGCAAGTGAATCATGGAGAGGAAATGATGGAAGAATATATTGAAAACGAGTTACCTGTAATAACACATACATAAAATACTAATAATTTCGACACATAAATCCTCGCAAACACTATTTATCAATTTCTTCTTTCTCGCTTGACTTAACCCTCCATACTTGCTGATCCTTTTTATAACTCCTCTTTCAATACAGCAATGTGAAGACTTGCGTGAGATGCTGCGAGATGTAAATGATGACGACGAAAAAAAATCTATCATAGAATAATCGAATAATAATTATCGTGTAATGTCAGAAGCTAAAGAAAACATCGATTCCATGAAAAGAGAAAGCATCAATATGTGTTATCTCATCGACAAACTTAACCCTCCAATATTCTCTTAAGATATTACTCAGCAGTCATCTTTGCTTTCTTCCTTCAAACTTGCAGCCAACAAAGATGCCAAACCAAAACCGCTATGCAAGAACATGATGGATCAACCGATTGTAAAACTACAAAACTACTTTTTTAATCTATCCATTGAGTTTCGGTAAATTATTATTAAAATAAGAATTTATGATTGCAACAGAAAAAGGCATTAGAAGAAGAAAAACGGATGGTTATTCCAGCTGAAAAAAGGCTAGGTCCTTAACATGCGATAATCAAAGTGTCCGTTTACAGCAGCATAACAGGATCAAAATAAAATGAATATCTCATCTATGACACCTAATTTCTTTAAGATCTAGTTTTTAAAATTGAATGTCTAGCAGAAAAACTGTAAGAGCGCATTCCTTCACTTGCAGCATAATAATCATCCTCCAAATATACGTAAGTCAAAAATAGACTTTCAAAAAATACCAAAAACAGAAAACTGCTTAAAAAAACTACATACACATACTGGGAAGATATTAAGCCTTTATTGTAGCTTACTCTTTCTTGTCTGCTTTGAAAATCAGTCGCCCTTCCTTTTTGTTTATTGAGAACACATTCTACAACAACCAATACAACATCGATGTCAAAAATCTCTACTCGTAACAAGACAACTAGTGATTGATGCTTTTAATCACCGATTTCTTGTTTTATTTTGATAAATTGAAGAGAGTGGAAGAACGAGGCAAAGATTTTTAAAATGCAAGAAGGAGGAGATGCTCCAGAGATAAAATATGAAGAAAAAACACTCAACGAGATATTTGAGAATATAAAAATCTAAATTGGTAAGCCTTATGTGTTTCGGCATTTGAAGAAATGTGATCACATGGTGGTTTTTGATCAAATTCGGCTTTGGGGGAAAGATCTTCCGTAGAATAAAGACCTCTATCCATTTAATGTATTTCTTCCGAAAGTCAAGCGCAGAAAATGTGATGCGTGTAACCTCTTCTTTACAGAGTAACAAAGATTTATTCAAAAAAAGTATTTTAAATAGGATTAGTTATGTGGAACTTAAGAAAACTAAAATTTGATAATATTTTTTTTTGCTTTGTCCTAAAGAATTGTCTGTTTCAATGATAAAATCAGCTAAAAAACACCTGTGTTTCTCTGTGAAAAATGCTTCAATGAAACTCATCTAGAGTAAATAAATACATATTTTAGATTTAATATCTTTTGAAAGATAATAATTTATTATTTATGAACAATTTAGTGAGAAAAAAGAACTCAGATACACAGATTTTTCATGCTACCCTTATCTTTACGAATGAACAAAATGCACTAATTCTCCATCTTGTCAACACTTTCTAAAGGGATATTGCATTTCAATGTAGTAACTAGTTGGCTTATTTTTATCTTTGTTATTGTACACAAATTGATGATTGGTTAAGATATTTTTAGGTTATTCAGACACAAGAAAAAATGAAAACTGTAAATAAACATAAAAATAGCCACCCTACAATAATATATTTTGGTTTATTCTTCTTCCTTTATGAATTCCTTATTCTTTTCTTTTCCTTTTCATTGATTATTATTAAGAGTTTAGAGTGATATTTCTCTTTCTCACAGTCACACTAATATTTCCTCAAAATCTCCAAGTTCTTCTTTATCTTCTTCTGGTTTTTTTGTTTCTTCTTTCTGCAGTTCTTATCCTTCATTTAGTTTATTTCCTTGCTCATTCGTGTTGAGATCTAGATCAACTTCTTCATTTTCTTTATCCATTTTATCACCCTTTCCTTCAGTTTCTTGTAACAAAAAAATATTACCAAAAAATAATTCTTTCTTCAAAAGTAAATTAACTACTTTTAATATTCTAAGGTGCTTGAATCTTTTATTGGGAAGATGAAGTATGATGCATTTTCTTCTGGCTGTCATCTTCCTCTTCAGTCGGAGCAGCATAGATTTTCAGCACTTTTGGTTTAGATTTAGATTTTTCAGTGGTTTACTCCTTTGTATTCTCTTTTATTAATTGGAGATTCTCTTAGCTCCTGTTTGCTCTTTCAACATTCGGAGTACCCTTGAGGAGAAGAAAAAAACAACCATAAGAAAGCAGAAATTGTAATAGTTTTTTATCAGCTATGTTTGATTTGTTACTCCCTGCTTAGAAGATTGTCTATCAAAGATCTCACTCCAATTATCCGTTTGATTATCGATTTCTGGTTTTTTTGCTATTTCACTATGGAGATCATTGAAGTTCGCTAGAATCAAATTCACAAAAAGTTCAGAAATTTCTTCTAATAAAATGAGAAAATACATAACACATCACTAATCTTACAAAGCTATTCTTCTTGCTGGTTTTGCTAAATTCCAGCAGATACTCTTATATTCGCTGAAGACAGTGCACTAAGTCTCCTTGGTAAAAGTCCCTGAGAAGATTTATTATTAACTAATTAATTGAGTTGTTTCATTTTTTTCATTAATGGAGAAGTGTAGCTCTATTATTGCAACTGCTATTACAGCTGTTGCTGATTGGTAAGCTAATATGAAGATTTATTATTATTATATCTGTTAAAAGCAGGTTAAGCCGAACCATCTTAGAATTGATTATCAAGAAGTTAAGTTTTCTCAGTCTCAGAAACCTGCAACTTAATTTTAAATCTACTAATGTCTTAATCTCTCACTCGTACCATAGTCTTAGCAGAATTAACCATATCCTTCAATAATTTTATCTCTAAACTTCTCTCTTCTATTTATCTCTTCAAGTCTAACAAAATAGATTATTTATTGAAAACTTGTATACCCATCATGCATTTATTAATGTTACCTGGTACAATATTCTTCTCTAAATCATTTGCCTTTTGCATGTATGTCTTTAATTATGCTTTTACAACATCTAGCTAAGAAAAACATATTAATAAAATTTTATTAATCCTTTCCTGTTACCTCTGCTTGTGCTTTGACTCTAGCCTTTTCACTTTTCGCAAATTCGTCTTCAAGAATAGCAGATTTCTCAAGTTGCGACTTCAATTTCAAGAACAGTTTCTTATTCTATTTGGAATTTAAAAAATTGTCAATCTTTTTTTTCTGAATTATTCTCATTTAAACAACATATTTGTACATCTGATTAAGACTTAGCTAAATCGTCTTTAAATTATTAAGCAGTTCTCTTCAAATCTTCTATCAAAGCTGCTTGCTCTGAAGATTTCTTCTCTATTAACTCTTGCTTTTATTTCTATTCTGCTATGGCCTTCTTTTATTGCGCCATAACAAGCTCTGAACGTTCTTTCACTCTATTTTTTTAGCATAGAAATATTATTATGTTTCTTAATTCTCTAATCCAAAAATATTTATCATTTTTACCTTTCAAGAGCTGTGACAGCTTCATCGTAATCAATCAATAATGATTTATGTTCCCTTTCAAGTTCTTTTTTTTAATCTACTGCAGCTTCCATTGCTTCATTTTTTGCTTACTAAACAGTTTATATCTCTCTCTCAAGATATTCATTCTTTTACATCAATTATTTTTCTACTTCTTTTCGTTATTATTCCATTTATGTTCGTTATCTCTCCGCATCTCCTTTCAGTTTATTTCTTTCTTATTATAATCTTTCCTCAAACTCTTACTACAATCTTTCTGCTCTTGCCTATCCTTCTCTCTTGATTCTCTCCTATTAAGCTTTTGATTCTTTAAGTTCATTTTGAATCTTTTCAAAATCTGATTTTGCTAATTTCGCTTGCAGAGTCTATTCTTCTAAATCAGCCATCAGTGCTTTACTTTTCAGCTATGTAGCTTAACTATTATTTTAGTATTCCTCTAGTTAAGCTTGCAGACTTTTATTCTCCTTTGCATTGGAGTCTCTTTGTAATTACAACTCACTAATTGTCAATCTATTTTTTTCCATATCTGCCATAGCAATTTAAAGATTCTATTGCATTTATCTTCCAGTTGCTTGGAGTGTATCATTCTATTACTTTAATACTTGCATCTCTTACTTCAAGGAAGAACTCTCTTATCTAGCTTCTTTTCCAGCAGCTTTACTTAGATTCAATTCCAATTCTAATTATGATACATTATTTTTTTTCTAAGTGAGTTCGCTTTCCATTTAGCCAGCCTCCTTGTTTAGAACTGATACTTTCTCTTCACATTTTCGTAATTCCTCTTTTTATGCAGCTAATTCAGCAGATAAATCTTATTGCTGTTTTTTAAAGTAATCTTCTTTCAATTTAAAAGCTTCATCTTTTTGCTTCACAATTTCGGCTTCCTTCGTTTTATATTTATCTTGCATATCCTTAATGCTTTATTCATTTTTCCTGTTAAAATATTTTTCCAAAAAATGATTAATTTATAATCCAAAAATTGTGATTCAAACTATTAAACTGAGTTCTTCAAGCTCATTCTTATTTATTACGCTTTCTCTGCAACTAATGTTGCAGCGGTCTTCTAGACTTCATTATTAAGTGTCTACTTCTCATCTTCTTTCTGCTTAACAGTGAGAATGAGTTGCTATTTTTCAGCTTAAATCTTAGCTAAATCTTCTTAAGACACATTGTATTGCATCAATGTTTGTGTCTGCTCTTTTTTACTTTCTTCCAATGTTTTCTTGATTTCTTACTTCTTTGACTTTTTCTTCAACATCTTAGTCTTTAACTCTTCTATTTCTCTTTGTTAATCTCCTTAGTTTCCAGCATTCCTAGCGAATTCTAATTGATTCTTAAGATTCTAAACTTATTATTCAAACTCTTCTCTTGTTTTTGCTTCTTATTCAAGTTAATCTGCTTAGTCTTTAATCTTCTGTTGTAAATCTGCAACTTATTTCTTGTTTTAAAATAAAAATAATTTGGTAAGTGAATGATGCTAAAACACAAATAAACAGAAGTTACTTCATGGATAGATCTAACTCTTTTGATTTCGATGAGATCGTCTTAGTTTTTCTCTAGCAATTTCTTGTTTCCTTGCTCGAGCTGCTTAATCTAGAAAGTACAAAAAGAAAAATCAGAAAATCAATAACTTTTTTATTCATCGCATTTTCTCAAAAGATTATTTATGTAACTTTCAACCTTTTCTTCTTTCTCCTTGAGCTCTTATTTAACATCACTAGCCTCATCTTTCTAGATCCTAAACAAGAAAATCAACATCATGTCATTCCTAGCTATTTCTTCAAATAAATTCTGTTGATCTTGTTCATCTCCTTCGTTGTTAAATTTATTCCCTTTCTTTATCTTTCTTTCGTTTCATTAATCTACCTATCTGTAAGCACACCTACTTGTTTAGAGAGTAAATTGATCTCTTCCATCTTCTCTCGGAGCTTTTCCATGATCACTTCATCATCAATCTTACTCTAGATCATTTTGAATTAAAAAATAAAATGAGTTTTTATGTTTCCATTATCAAGATCATGTACATTAATCTTCCCGAGAGTTTCAAGCAGTTTCTGTCTTGATCTGATATCAGATTTGAGCTTTGCCAGCTCCTCTTCCTTTTCCTTGATGTCCTTATCAACGGCTTCATAAAATGTATCAGCGAAATATGAAATAACAATGACCCCCCTTTTGTTTGATTACTGCTCATCTAAAAGACAATGCGTATGACTCACCCTCAATTATTCTTCTTTTTTGTTGTTGCTAGAGTTATATTTTCAAGTTGCTCTTTTTTTGATAATTAACTAAATCCATCACAAGTTAATAGTATCTCTAATTTTATTGTGATCAGTGAAAAAGAAGTCTTCTTTGCTTTTACAAAGCTTTGTATCTTCTTCTCGGAAATTCCAAAAATTGAAGACCACCCAAATAAAAAAATGTTGGATATTCTTTAGTTATCTACAGATTCCAAAAATGAAATAATTTTCACTTTTTAATTAAGATAATTGTTAAATTAATAATTTGAACTTATCTTATGAAAGATAAGCAGGCTATTTCATTCGATTGGATGCCAAATTAAATCATCGAAATAGATAAAGATTAATTAATTCAACTTAAAAGGAGTTCCTATAAAAGAAAGACACTAAAAAGTGAATTTTTGATGACATTTGTAACTTATTTTTCAGAAAGAAATGAATCAAAAAAAAGGAATAAAATGTCTTTCTCAGATTTTTGAAATTGCAATTATAGAAAAAAGATCAAATTATTATTTCAATAACACCTCATCTTTTTTTCTACAATGTCCTGATAAATTGAGAATGTAGCTAACCAACCTTTGATTTTTATTGACTAATATCTCATGAGTTGTGTGAATCACTTGAAATCTTACGAAAGTAAAAATTTTAAAATACAATTATGATATTAACCATAAAATGATCAAACATATGGAACAATAAAACATTGTCACTAAGGATAAAAAATAAGATAAGTAGTATTTAAGCTCTTAGGGACAACAACAATAATAACTTCAATTTATGTTTATAGTTTTTTTCATTTTATTGAGTATTGTTTTAATTTGAAATAAGCATAAGATTAAACAGTAAAATAACCATCCAATTTATCGAATTATTTATGTTCTCTTCATTTCCTAATTTTTGGATGTTGAGTATTTGAATAATAATCTATTTTACTGTGTAAGGCTGTTTGGGCAGGACCATTAATTCTTTGAAAAAACTTCAGATGATTTCAATGTAAATAAATTCTTCACTTAGTTCATATTTT
>Ga0302271_10003630_pt1 | contig 12906 bp, 10 predicted proteins | sample III_Bog_N1_1_FD_198767 | JGI IMG/M metagenome (GOLD analysis project Ga0302271, IMG submission 198767) | Peat permafrost microbial communities from Stordalen Mire near Abisko, Sweden - III_Bog_N1_1 | ecosystem: Environmental > Terrestrial > Soil > Wetlands > Peat | place: Sweden: Abisko... | reverse complement strand
CGAGATCCACGGCTGATTTTTCTTTTGTACCGGAGCTGATCAAAATTGCGAGCAGTTCCGCATCACTCAGACTGGCTGTGCCTTTCTGAATTAATTTTTCTCTGGGTCGGTCTTCAACTGCCCAGTCAGTAATTTTAAGAGACATCTAGCAACATTTAGAAATGCATATGCAAGATAATCAATGCCTGCGAAATGGCAAAAAAAAAGACTCAGGACTCAGGATTCAGGACTCACGACACACGACTCACGGAAGAGATTTCTTCACCGTGTGTCGTGTGTCGTTAACCTTGGATCATAATAAAAAAGGCCATACCTTTCGATACAGCCTCCTGAGACATTATAGAATAATATTATAAACTACTGACGTGCTTAACAATTGAAGACTTAAGGTTCGAAGCTTTTTTCTTATGAATAATATTCTTCTTCGCCAGCTTATCAAGCATTGAGGTTAATTTTGGAAGAAGAACAGCAGCCTCTTCCTTATTGCTCGTTGCGCGAATCGTTTTAAGGGCATTACGCGTTGTTTTCGCATAATACTTATTATTCTCTTTTCTTACTTCGATCTGTCTGATCCTTTTTTCCGATGACTTATGATTTGCCATATATGTATAAATTATCTGCTAACTTAAAAAATTGTAGTCCATAGGGGAATCGAACCCCTGTTACCAGGATGAAAACCTGACGTCCTAACCACTAGACGAATGGACCGTACAAAGAACTTTAAAATGCGGATGCAAAGAAAGGATGTTTTTTTTGATCTGCAAAATATTTCGTCCTAAAAATATTTGAATAATTTATATGATCTATTCCGTCAGGCTGCTAATATCAAATCCATCAAAATCTCCTGAACTCATAAAAAGATAAACTGGACATTTCCAGGCTTGTTCCTTAATGAAACCGAACATTTTCTGAGAGCTGTCATATACAGTTAGATTGTCTCCTCCAAAGGCTTCATATACAGCTTCTTTTGAAAGATCCTCAAGCTTCTTCATTTCAATGGCATGAGGATTGAAATAGACAAAAGCTGCCGTCGCCGGCGACAGCGTTCCTTTATAAAGAGGAAGGAATTCACTGTTAAGACTTGAGAAAGTATGAAGTTCGAGGCAGACAATAATATCTCTTCCGGGATACCTTGCAGCTATTGCTTCAACAGAAGCTTTCACTTTCGAAGGCGAGTGCGCAAAATCGAGATAGATAATGATATTACCTGTTTCTTTGATTTTCTGCAGCCTCTTAGACGTTCCCTCAAAACTTTTGATTGCTTCGTAAAAACCATCTTCTGTAACACCCACGGCTTTACAAACCTCATGAGCGGCAGAGAGGTTTTGCATATTATGTTCTCCGAAAATCTTTAATTGAACCACCCTGTTGTGGGTCGCTGCATAGAATCCTGTTTTATTCTGAAAGTGTCCATGAATTTTATAAGGAATTTTTTTAATGTGATTCCCGGCGGCAAGCGAAATCCTTTTTACCTCTTCATCCCCGTCAAAATAGATCAACATGCCTCCCGGGGAAATTTTTTCAACGAAGATCCTGAACTGATCAACATAATTTTCCATAGTGGGAAATACGTTCATATGGTCCCACGCTATGCCGTTTAGCACTGCTATGTCAGGCATATAAAGGTGAAATTTTGGTCTTCTGTCGATTGGAGAGGTAAGATATTCATCGCCCTCGAATACTGCAAGCTCTGCTTCATCTGATAATCCAACCATCGTTTCGAAACCATCAATCTGTGAACCGACCATGAAATCGAATTTTATTCCCAGAACCCTGAACACATGCATTATCATGGCAGTTGTTGTAGTCTTTCCGTGACTGCCTGCAATAACAATTCGTTTCTTATCTTTAGTCTGCTCGTACAGATATTCAGGGAAAGACATGATTTTTAATCCGAGTTCATGAGCCTTAATCAGTTCGGGATTATCTGACTTTGCATGCATTCCCAGGATAACAGTATCAACATCTTTAGTGATTAGATCCGGATCCCATCCCCATTTAGAAGGCAGAAGCCCATATTTCAGTAATCTCGATCTGGAAGGTTCAAAGATCTCATCATCTGAACCAGTGACACTATAACCCTTAAGGTGCAAGGCAATAGCCAGGTTATGCATTACCGCCCCGCCGATAGCTATGAAGTGCACTCTCATTCTATACATCGCATATCATGATGCACTTTCGGAGGGAGGCCAGTTTGTCTTTCTGGGTGGGTACAAATTCCTGGCCGACAAATCCCTTATATCCGGTTTTCAAAAGGGCTTTCATAATGGCCGGATAGTAAAGTTCCTGTGTCTCATCAAGTTCGTTGCGGCCTGGCACACCTCCGGTATGAATATGCCCTATGTATGGGCTGTATTTCGTAATTGTGTCAATAATATTACCTTCCATGATTTGCATATGGTAGATGTCAAAGAGAAGCTTAAACCTCTCTGATCCAACCATCTCGCAAAGAGCGGAGCCCCATGTTGTATGATCACACTGATAATCTTTATGTCCATAGCTGTTCAACAGCTCCATAATGATTGTCACACCATATTTTTCAGCAGAAGGCATCAGTTTGCGGAGCCCTTTGGCACAATTTATCATTCCTTCATTATCATCCTGTCCTTCACGGTTTCCCGAGAAACATATCAGATTCGGAACACCTGCCTCGGCTGCTTTTGGTAGCATATTTTCAAAATCAGCTATCAGCTTATCATGGTTTTCAATCCGGTTGAACCCTTTAGGAATACCCCAGTCAGTTGCATATCCTACGGCACATTTCAGACCTGCTTTTTTTACAACAGGCCAGTCTTTTTCACCAAGCAATTCTATCGATTCCAAACCCATTGCCTTGCATGCGACTGCAAATTCTTCGAGCGGAATATCACCATAGCACCACTGACTCACTGAGTGATGTATGTTCCCTTTTAGCTTAACTGAATCATCTATACTACCTGCAAAAACACTGCTTATCGGACTGGCTGCAGTTATAACTGCTGCACCGGCGATACTTCCAATCATCTTTCTTCTGTTCATAATTTTTAATCATTGAAAAATACAGGTTAAAATTAGTAAAATTTCACCAGATGGGATAGAGGCTATTGGATTTTGACGTCTCGGGCAAAGTTACCGAAGGTATTTTATTTTAATTGCAGCAATGCGCTCATTAAGTTTTATCTTTGTCTAAGATATATGAACGTCAGCTGATACAATGCAGATTCCATCAAGACATGATTACAGGGGCGGACATTCTATTGAACTGCTCCGGAGCGGAGAAAGCTTTTTTGCTGCTTTGGAACGAGTTATTGATGATGCAAAAGAGTATATTCACTTTCAGACTTATATTGTTGACAATGACGAGACAGGCAGACGGATTACTGACGCACTTATCAGGGCTGCCCAAAGAGGTTTGAGGGTGTATTTCCTTCTTGATGCCTATGGAGGTAACAGCTTCACTAAAGATCTAATTAAAAAAGTTGAAGAAGCGGGAGTCATGTTCAGGTTATTCTCTCCCGTTTTAATCAGCAATGATTTTCAGCTTAGTCTCAGGCTTCATCACAAAGTTCTTTTAGCTGATGGGAAAACTGCAATAATTGCTGGCATGAACATTGCCAACAGGTATCACGGCAAACCTGATTTTAAGGAATGGCTTGATTTTGCAATTCTCATAAAAGGTCCGGAATGTGCCCATGTGTTGTTTATTCTTAAACGGTTATGGAACAAGGCATTTATCTCAAAGAAAGAGCGATCGCCGGAAACTGTTCGTCATCCTCAATATTTTTATTCAGATATTAAAGTCAAAGTTCTCCAGAATAACTGGTCGAGAAATAAGATTGAAATACTTAAGAGTTACCGTTCTGCACTAAAACATGCCCAGTTCAGAATGACAATTTTTGCGAGTTATTTTCTACCGGGAAGAAATGAACGAAGATTACTCAGGAACGCAAGCCGGCGGGGTGTTGATATAAAAATTGTTCTGTCGGCTGAATCGGATGCTCCGGTCTTTAAGAGAGCCACTAACTTCCTGTATGATTTTATTCTCCGGAATAACATTACTATCTATGAATATCTGCCTTCAAATTTGCATGCCAAAGTTGCTACTGTTGACGGAAACTGGTGTACAATCGGCAGCTATAATATGAACCACTTAAGTGATTACGGCAGCGTAGAGATGAATGTAGATATCCTCGATGAGCAGTTTGGGAAAGAATTTGAAGAAATTCTGCTCGGTATTATCGGTAAGGAATGCCGGCAGGTGACATTTGATGAATATACTCATCGTAAAACATGGTTTTTCCAGCTGACTGACTGGTTTTCCTACCAGATGATAAGAGGAATGATGAGACTAATGTTTGCGTTAGCTGCAAAAAGATCTAAGCCGCATTCGGCTTGACGACTAAAACCCCCCTGCCCCCCCTAAAGGGGGGTACGTCCTCGATTTTTTAGAATGACTTCTGATTGTACGAGAACGAGCCCCCCTTTAGGGGGGATGGGGGGCAAAACTATCTAGAACTGATGAAACCCCATTGAAACAAATTCCAGTACGTTTGGCAGTGATGCCCTCCAGTATGTCCAGCTGTGAACGCCATCCCGGATCCTGAATTCGTGAGGTATTTCTTTCTGACGCATTGCTATATGAACGAGACAATTGCCTTCATAGAGAAAATCATCATCACCGCAATCAATATACCACCTTACGGCTTTTTTCTGATCATCCTGCATATTCTGAATCAGGTTTAAAACACTGTAGCGCTTGAAATATGCCTCTTTGTCGGCATCGGTTATTCCTTCAACACCCTGCCATAATCTGTAATCTTTCAGTTCCGCAACAGACTTTGGACCGGTGGCAGCGCTAAGCGGACAAGCTGCCGAAAACATTTCCGGATGATGCAACGCATAGATAAAAGTGCCTTCACCGCCCATCGATAAACCGGCAACTGCCCTGTATCTTTTGTCTGATTTTATGCGATATTTCCCTTCAACAAACGGAATAAGCTCCTGAAAGAAAAAGTCTTCATAGCGCCATTCACCTTTAACATCATTCACATAACCACGTTTCCCTGTATTCGCATCCGGCATAATGATAACCATTGGCGTTGCAATACCTGATTTTATTGCCTCATCGGTAATCCTCAGGACTTCCCCGAACTGTACCCAGCCGGTCTGATCATCACCAGCTCCATGAAGCAGATAAAGAACAGGATAGCTCCGCTGCGATGTTTCATAATCGGGAGGAAGATATACAGCGTACTTCCTGTCCATTTTCAATATTTTACTAGGAACTATTTCATTATCTCTTACTATTCCGGTCTGCCCGAAAAGGTAAATAGCAAATGATGATAGGAATACAGTCGATAAGAGTTTTCTCATAGCTGATCAGGTTTTAATATTCAATTTTGAATTTTATTAAATAAGTTTTTATGCTACAATGTCTTCATGCATATTATATTTTTTCATCAGTGCTGAACCGTCGATTCAGATCTTTTACTGAAGCAAGACTTTCCATTAGCTCCGGCAGATAGTCTGTAGAAGCAATAAATGTCCAAAGATATGCGACAATTGAATAAATCCTTCCGGTGGTAAATTTATCAACATCGACACATATAAACAATACTCCGATGAAGATGATTATGAGCAAAACTTTAACGGTGCTGTAGCCAAAAGCGTTCCATCTGGCTATTTTTGTTTTGGGTGAAATCGTATTGCTATAAAATTGAGTGATCTTTGACGTGTCTTTGCTTTCTATCAGGTTAAACAGCTCCTCCTGGTTATCGTGGATGTCTTTCTGGAGAAGGGTAACGTTTTTGCGGTTTAAGTTATTAATAAAGGCTATCGGAATAACAACAGTCAGACAGACAAGTGCAATTCTGTAATCATAGAAGAAAAGTGCTATTATCGCACCTGCGGTGGCAGATAACTGCCACATTACTTCAGGCAGGCGTTCTCTGAAAAAAGTGATATATTCCTTTACAAGCTCTGCTCTAACCAGCATTTTCGAGAATTGATCCTCACGGCATTTAGATTCAAGCACTACCTCTGTGGCTATATTGGCGTACATCTTTGAATAAGTGATCCCATTATATAGCCGGTGAAGCGTTCCGCCTACAACATTTATCAGATATACTATTATCCAGATTACCAGGGGGGTAATATAATTCGCTTTCTCATGATCATAAAAGTGATCAATCAGGGAGTCCAGCAATTTCCCGAAAAAGGTCGGTTCAATTATAAAGGACACATTCTCAATCAATACAAAAAGAAGAATTAACGCTATCGGGTACCTATATTTTAAAGCAATATCTTTGAAGGTCATTATTTCTTGAATAAATTATGGTAGCGCTAAAGTACATAAACAGGAAGCTAAAAACAATATCAATTATTTATAGAATGATTGATATGAGGGGAGTAAGCCGGATTTGATGAAAATTGATTAATTTTATTCAGAATTATATTGGAGGCTGGCTTAAAAAGTCCTTTGCGAACATTAGTTAATCCTTTGAAGCCTAATACACACAAAATGAGAAAACTGTTTTTTCTTTCAGGCGTATGTCTTATACTTTTAAGCTGCGGAAATCATAAAAAAATTGACAGGGTTTACCGTTATTATATGGGCAAGGAACAGTCCTATAATATATGGATCGTTGACGGTAACATTGTCCGGTTAAAGATATTCAGCTCGTTTCTTTACGGTGGAAATGAACAGAGATACCCTTTTAACCCGAAGGGAGAAATATGGATCGACAACGCAATTACCTGTGAAGAATATTATCTTACCCTAGCTCACGAACTAAATGAGCGCCATCTAATGGCTAAGTTCGGATGGAAATATATAACAGCTCACGATTCCTCCTTATCACTCGAACAGATAATAAGACATTCAAATGCAGAAATATGCAGCAAGCATGAGGCTTCACTGAATAAAGTATCACCAACGGACTATGGTAATATTAAGGAAATCAGAGGTATACCAGATAGTATACAAATTCAGAATATTTACAGGGTTCCGATGGGCGTGAGAGAAGGGATTTCCATTTGGATTGTGGATGGATACATGGTGAGAAAAAACATATATCCCGATTTTGGATTCAGCGGTAATGATAAATCTTATCACTTTATACCTCCAAATGAGATCTGGATAGATGGTCAGGTATCATGCGATGAAACCGAATATTCAATTGCCACCGAGCTTAAAGAAAGGAAACTCATCGGGGCCGGTAAGAGTTATGATGATGCCTACAGCGATGCAATAGATATGACTCTTAAGCTTCGGGAAGATATGATGAAACTCTCAACATCTCATGCGGCGATTGCAATACCCGATTCACTTACGATGTACGCGGGTACTATTGATCCGAAAGAGAAATAATGAAGAATGAGAGTACAATCCAGATTGTAGTCAGGCTGCAAGGAACAAAAAACGGGAGAGGGTGTTTAATGAATAAAGAAAAAATGATTTTACATCTGTTTAATATTGCCAATTTCAAGGTTGACGGCGGGGCAATGTTCGGTGTCATTCCCAGGGTATTATGGTCGAGGGTCTATCCGGCCGATGAAAACAATCTAATTGACCTTACTCTCCGGTCAATGGTGGTGGAAACAGCAGGGCACGTGATACTTGTTGATACAGGATGGGGCGATAAACAGGATGAGAAATTCTTCCGGCATGTCTATCTTCATGGAGGGGAGGGATTAATCGGGGGTCTTGATAGAATAGGATACAAAGCGGAAGATATAACTGATGTTTTTCTCACACATCTGCATGCCGATCATTGCGGCGGGGTATTGAAATACAAGACATCTGATAGCGGATATGAACTGACATTTCCCAATGCAACTCATCATATAAGCAAAACACAATGGGAGTGGGCAGTAAAGAATAACCTTCGTGAAGCTGATTCATTTCTTGAAGAAAACATTTTGCCAATATTGGAAAGCGGTCGTCTTAATCTTATTGATGAGGCGAAGGAATTATTCCCCGGATTTTCATTCATGCTGTGTTTTGGTCACACTCCCGGACTTATGATACCGGTTATAAAATATAAAAACAAAACACTTGTATACACCGGGGACCTTATTCCGACAATAGCACATATCCCGCTTATATGGAACATGAGTTATGATATTGAGTCTCTAAAAACGATTGATGAGAAACAAAAACTTTTAAATGAAGCGCTTGATGGAGGTTATTTCCTGGTTTTTCAGCACGACGAAAATATTGAATGCTGCAATCTCGAGATGACATCGAAAGGTATACGGGCAAAAGAGAAGTTTAAGTTTTCAGAGATTATTTAATAGATTTCGGATTGAAAAATTTACACTGAGGATTACAGCTTATCACAGAGAGCCACAGAGAATTGCTTCTGTGTAGCTCTGTTACTTCTCTGTTTAAAATGAAATAAAAACTAATCAGTATGGCAGAATTTATTTACGAAAAACCGTATCAGCTGCAGAGGGATAACACTACCTACAGGCTTCTTACAAACAAGTATGTAAAACTGGTTGATGAGGGGAGCAGAAAAGTACTGACTATCGATCCAAATGGTCTGGAACTGCTTGCCAAAGAGGCTGTATCTGATCTCTCTTTTTATCTCAGAACATCTCATCTAAAAAAGCTCGCCTCAATACTCGACGATCCGGAAGCAACAGATAATGACCGTTTTGTTGCTTATTTAATGCTTAAGAATACTGTAATATCATCGAAGGAAGATCTGCCCTGGTGTCAGGATACCGGAACTGCCATAGTAATCGGTCGGAAAGGAGAGGATGTCCGCACCGGTGGGAAAGATTCGGAATACCTCTCAAAAGGAATATTTGAAACATTCAAAGAGAAAAACCTGAGGTATTCGCAAGTCGTTCCGTTTTCAATGTTTGAAGAAAAGAACACAGGATCCAATCTGCCGGCCCAGATTGACATATATTCCACAGAAGGAATTTCCTATGAATTTCTATTCATAACCAAAGGAGGAGGATCTGCTAATAAGTCATTTTTATATCAGCAAACCAAATCCTTGCTGAATGAAGAATCACTCATCAAATTTGTAAAGGACAAAATAAAGGAACTGGGTACATCAGCTTGTCCTCCATATCATCTGGCACTGGTAATTGGGGGTACCTCCGCTGAGGCAACCATGAAAGTAGTAAAGGAGGCATCAGCCGGTTATCTTGACGAGCTTCCAATTACAGGTAATATTGCAGGACGGGCATTCCGTGATATTGAATGGGAAAAGAAAATTGAGAAAATTTGTCATGAATATGGAGTTGGCGCTCAATTCGGAGGTAAGTATTTTGTGCATGATGTAAGAGTAATCAGATTACCCAGACATGCGGCTTCATGTCCTGTAGGAATGGGTGTCAGCTGCAGCGCTGACAGGAATATAAAAGCTTATATATCAGAAGAAGGTATCTTCCTTGAAGAATTGGAAAGGAACCCCGGACAATTTCTGCCTGCAAAAGCACCGGAATTGGAGAAACCTGTCGAGATAAATCTTGATCGTCCTATAAAAGAAGTTCTAGCTGAACTGACAAAATATCCCGTCAAGACCCGATTAAGTCTCTCAGGAACATTAATAGTGGCCAGAGATATTGCTCATGCAATGATTAAAAAAATGCTGGATGACGGGAAACCCATGCCTCAGTATTTAAAAGATCACCCTGTCTATTATGCAGGACCGGCTAAAACTCCTGATGGGATGCCGTCAGGAAGTTTCGGTCCGACAACTGCCGGGAGAATGGATTCTTATGTCGATCTGTTTCAAAGCTTGGGAGGGTCATTGATAATGCTGGCAAAAGGAAACAGGAGCAGGCAGGTTATTGAAGCCTGCAAAAAATATGGAGGATTTTATCTGGGATCAATCGGAGGACCCGCAGCTATTCTGGCGGCAGAGAATATTAAATCAGTTGAAATAGTTGATTTCGAAGATCTTGGAATGGAAGCAGTAAGGCAGATCCGTGTTGAAAACATGCCTGCATTCATTATTACTGATGATAAGGGCAATGACTTCTTCGATGAATATAACAAATAACGGCGCAAAGGCTTAACGGCTCAAGGAACAACGCCACATCGGTTCGTGGTTAATGGATTTCGACTATATCAAAAATTTTATTCCGATCCCATTCCAGCCAGTATTTCAGAGCGTTATGACGAATAAGCTTCCAGTACCCGTCATCCATGAGACCGAATTTTACTATACCCTCATTTATATCTGCATCAACTTTCTCAAGATATTCCTTTTTGAGACTTATTTTTATAGAACGTCCTTTATAAGTAAATACTGCTGATGGTTCAACAATCTTTTCCGATGCCAGTTGTATCAAGCCCATTCCCAGGGTCGCTCCTGTACTGACCTGGATACCGTCATTAAGGCAACTATATGGTGGTTTGGATCCGGCATACGTCATAACTTCAAGCATATCGGGACCAACTCCGAATAATTCGCGTGCCCTGATTCCCATTTTCGCACCAACTATTGAGTAAACCCCAAGATGACCATGAAACTCATCAGTCATGACATTGGCTTTCCATTCTTCCGTTCCGTAGCGAGCAATTGCGGAATCAGCAATAGGTCTGACATCGTATCTGAACATATTCAGTTGAACCGGAAATCTGTTGAAGACCACATTACGGTCGCTGACATAAATACCACTTATCATATCGCAGAAGGCTGTTTTAACTCCATCGGCGTCAAATTCTTTATTATACCTTACGTTTATTCTGTCTGTGATTACATTCATTCCAAACAAATCAGGATTTGTCAGGTAGATAGCTACCAGGTCGTCACATAATCTGAAATGATTCTCTTTCAATTTTTCAAAAACCAATGGCTGTCTATAAAATCTTGTCAGAATATTTGCCAGAAGAGTATTTGATTCGGCACAGATTTTAAACATTGATGAATCGAACAACACATTATCGTAATTCAGATTTGAGATTACATCTATTCTCACCCTGGATTTAATAACTATATCAGCACTTTCCTTGTCACATTCGTAATTGAAACCCTTCAATGGCATTACAGATTCGTTATACCAGATTATCTTTTCAATTTTTGATATCAGATCGGGCTTTGTTTTGATGAGCTCTGCAATATTCGTCAGGGGACCCAGACAGATGAGAATGATTTTTTCATTTTCATCTTTTAATTTTTCAGAGATACAGGCCAGTGAGTTTAGTTCTGAAGGTTTCAAGCCTGCTTCTTTTCCCCATGATATCTGACTGTTAAACTGACGCCATGGAGGGTTAATAGCCTTAAGAATGCCTCCGCATGCCACAGGTATACTATCGGAATTAAATTCATGCAAAAGCGAGAGTACCTTTTCTGATCCTGCCGCAGGTGATAGGGAACCATCTGATAGCAATATGGCTTTTATGGTAATCTCAGGACGGGCAAGCAGTAAGCTAATAGCTCTCATATCATCAACAGCACAGTCGGTATCAATTATAACTGTATGTTTTAATTTGACAGGCAAAGGTTGCGCCCATATTTCTGCTGCAGGAAAAATGACTAACAGAAGAATTATTACCTTTTTCATAGAAGTTAATTTATCCAGACTGCCAAGTTCGTTTTTATTTTAATTAAAAGAATTACTTGTATTATTTTTTTATCTTCAGCCCAGTAAATTATATTTTATGAAACGTTTTCTTTTGTGGTTTTTTCCCGGACTTATAATCGGAGCTTTACTGATCCTCGGAGGGAGGAAAGCTCTTCACATGACATCATCCAATGAATATTGTGTGTCGTGTCACATCCATCCAATGGCAGATGCCTCATGGAAAAAGTCAGTGCATTATGATACCAGATCGGGATACAGAATAGGTTGTGTTGAATGCCATCTGCCACCACAGGGTAAAGGCTATCTTTGGGCAAAAGGAAAGACCGGATTAAGAGATCTATGGAGTAAATGGACCAAAGATTCAGCCTCTTTTAACTGGACCGACAGGAGACGTCTTGAGGTTGCGCGTGCATACGTTTATGAAAGCAGCTGCATAAAATGTCATGAAAACCTTTTTCCTGCAAAACTTTCTAAAGCAGGAGAGGACGCACACTTGTATTATACTCAGACGAAAAATCGCGAAGATCTAAACTGTATCAACTGTCACCTGAATGCAGGCCATTATATTGAAGGCTACAAACATGGAAGTAATTCCACTTTTGGCAACACATCTTCTGCGACGAAAGAGATTTTCACCGAACCTGCAAAAGTCAATGAATTTAAGAATTACACGGAACGGATCCCTAAGTCCCCCGTATCATTTAATATGGTTGCCATTCCCGGTGGTACCTATAAAATGGGCAGCCCTGATTCTGAGCCTTTCAGAAATTCAGATGAAGGCCCTGTCAGGGAAGTTAAAATCAGCCCTTTCTTCATGGCAGAAATTGAAGTGTCGTGGGATGAGTACCTGGCATTTTATGTTCAGACCGCTGCAGAAGGGCGGTCGACAGATACAGAAGGACTGAGAACCAAAAAGGCAACAGAGACAGATGCTATATCAGGAGCTACTCCGCCTTATGGTCAGCCTGATCAGGGTTGGGGTCTTGGCAGGCGGCCCGCAATTTCATTTTCCTTTCATGCTGCTGAGACATACTGCAAGTGGTTGACATCAGTAACCGGTAAAACTTACAGGCTGCCAACTGAAGCAGAATGGGAATATGCCTGCCGTGGCGGATCAAAAGATCCCTATTTTTTCCCCGGCGATCCCAAAAAGTTTGAAAAAACCGGGTTTAGGGCAAAACTTTCAAAGAATGATACTGCTGTAATTAATACCTTTATAATATATAGAGGTAACAGCCCGGCGAAAACACAGCTACCGGACAAAGTCAAACCAAATCCTTTTGGATTAAGGAATATGTCAGGCAACGTGGCTGAGTTCTGTTCCGACTGGTATCAGCCGGATGCATACTCTAAATACCCGGCAGGCATCTTAAC
>Ga0302271_10003629_pt1 | contig 12907 bp, 4 predicted proteins | sample III_Bog_N1_1_FD_198767 | JGI IMG/M metagenome (GOLD analysis project Ga0302271, IMG submission 198767) | Peat permafrost microbial communities from Stordalen Mire near Abisko, Sweden - III_Bog_N1_1 | ecosystem: Environmental > Terrestrial > Soil > Wetlands > Peat | place: Sweden: Abisko... | reverse complement strand
AGAACTCGTTGAGAATCTAGCATTAGTTTTCAATTCCAATATTATTTTTTTTTTTTAAACTGACGAAAAGAATATCCCCAAACGAATTCATACAAAATCTAAGCATCATTCTTGAGAGAGTGAGAGAAATAATAAACACTCTATTTTTATTAGCTCTTTAACTTTTCTTGCTTCTTACAATAAGTAGATTTTATGTTAGTAGATCTATTTGGCTTTATCTGTTTGGTTAACATAAAGAATAATTAGTTTCGTAATGATGTTGGTTATCTGTTTTAATCTATCCATTTGGAGATTAATAATCCATACAACGGAATAGTCCGCAATTTTGAATTCAAAAAAATAAGTACTACCTCCCCTTCCCCCTAAGAAGGATTCTAAACTAATCCATCCATTCTTACCGATTCGGACAAAGAATTGCGGTGCTAAGAACTCATTTGAAGTTGATAAGTTTGTGCGGATATCTCTGCAATATCACTAAATAATAATTATTGGCTGAAAAAAGTGATATATTTATAAAAATATTAATAAAAACATAGATACTATCTGAACAAAGATAATTGCGCAAAAAAAGTGATTATTAAATACGCACGCAAGCAGAAGAGAAAATAGAATAGCTTCATTATCACATCAGCTATTTAAGAATTGCTACAATCAACAAGATAAAACACATAAGACACATCCTATCCTCAAGATAAACTATCTCATTCTTTTTTTTTGGTGATATTAATCTCCTTATCTTTGCATTTTCAAAATTACTTCCACCTTCACGATCATTATGGAAATTGAAAATTCACTCTAAACCAAAAATAAGAATGATTTAAAGACACTAGATATGTACGAACCATTGTTGATATCTAGAGAATGGACAAGATTGCATAAATCCATTTTGAGAAGCTTTCCAAACGATCCGAATTTGTTTTTCACATATTTCAATGGAGGTTAAGTTCCTTTAGCTATTAATGTGCCTTGGAGCGATGAGGAAAACATACTTCTTGCTGAAATTCTCTTTAAATTGTTCAAGAGATTTGCCTCTCAACAAGATTTATAGCTTAACGCTTGGGGAATACTAAGTTTAAAATTAAAACGGAGAAATGGAATTCAATGCTATTCTCAATACACTCTTCTCAAAGCTGAGTTCCAACAAAGAAAGTAACCTTCTTGGATGGACTCAATAGTTCCATAGGAGTTGCAAAGTGAATTCATTGCGTTTATTCTCAGCAAAAGATTAGATGGGATTTCTTGCAAAATTAACCAAATGGAGTGCGAAACTGTCTTAGAACTTGTAAGATTTGGAGGGAAGAAAAAATGAATAACATTGGTTGTTTTTTGATGCCTAGACATCCATTTTCTTCTTTCTTAAATTCTCAAAAGCTTAAAAGCAAATAATTATTGATAGTTCATATTTTGAAAGTATTATTGGCTCCAGTTTGGTAATAGATCTTGGGGATATTTTTAGCAATACACCATTTGTGAAACATGTTATTAATTATCACAAATTGCTTGAGAAATTGAAGTTATTGTTGTCATTTTTCACTTTTGCTTAAATTTTGAGACCTATCCACAACGTCTTCATCATCTTTTTCCTTTTGAAGTTAATATTATTTTAATACTTAATACTAATCTATTATTTTTTGAGCAAAGATTGGAGTGAATTACAGTGAAGTAGAAGAGCGAATAAAAAAGAAAGTAGCCTGCTTAGTAAAATGGCTAGAAGATGATGAGGTATATTTGCAATCGAGTGCTTTAAAAAAAGACCCCTTGAAAGATCTACAAAGAATGGAAGAGACTGAATGGCTTGTAAATGCAACAGAAAAGGAAAAAATAAAAGAAGATAAGAAAAAAACTCCAATACATGAAAGTGGTTAATAAAGATAATAAAAGAGCAGAAAAGAATCGGCCTAAGAGTAAGATAAAAGCCATGATAGCAAACATATCCTCAAGATAGAGGCTGAAGAGGAAGAAGAAAGCCAAGGGGAATCAATAATCATTCAAGATTTCCAGGGAAAGACTAAAAAAAGAAGAACAAAAATGGATTTTTACCTTTAATGCCCTATTTTTGAAGGTGAGTACCAATCTGAACCTGAAATGAGCGTGATTTTAAAAAAACTACCAGACACCAACAATGAAGAATATCTTGAAGCTGATTTTTCTGTAAGTAGCATTGAGGATATATCCTAAGCTAGCTTTTGGAGTCTATAAGAAGTCCATAATGATCTTAAAGACATTGAAAATCGTTAAAAATATGATAAATAATATGAAAAAATACTTTAAAGAGAAACCACTGCAACTGAAGATGAAGACATATCGTTCTCCAAGGAAAGCAGTTAAATTAATAATAATAGTGATGTCAAGAGACGGAAAGAGGAAGTCAAAATTATGAAAAAACAAGTAAAATAGTAGATTTCTGCTCAGACAAACCCAAAAGTCAGACGATTGTATGGCAGAAATGAAAGAAAACAAAGAATGCATAGATTCCGTGAAGAGCTTGAAGAAGAAATGCAGCCTTCACAAAAAAGAATAAAATTCAAGGAATAAGAAGAAAAGGAAGTATTAGACTACTCTATGATAAATAACACTACACGAAAAACTAATCGAATCTCTAACTCGAACAAAAATAACAAAGACTAAAGAAACATTCAAAAAAACAGCAATATTTTCACATTTTAATTCAACAAAAAGAATATTCTGAAGAAATAAAAAGCCTTAAGAGACAAATATCGTATCAAAAATGCTAAACTAAGCCCTAAGAAATTGAAAATCTCAAATAAATATGAAGATGAAGAGAATACAAGTGTGGCATTTACAAGTTAGAAAAAATATAAAAATAAACGAGTAGTATCAGATGATTTGAAGGAGGAAGAAGAAGAATACCCCATGATTAATGGGTTTTAAGATAATTTAGACATGAAAAAGAGAAAAGTAGAGTAGAAAAAGGAGTTTTTAAGTAACAATATTAACAAAAATACATCTAAAATAAAAGATTAAAGAGTCAAATTGAAAAATAAAAAGCCATTTGGTTTTCAGTTAATACCTCAATAGACATATGAAGAAGAGGATATTGAAGAAATATCTTCTGAAAATATAATTAACCGAAGAAATTAGCAGGATAGATAGCCGTAATATTTATTCAATGTGAATAACTAAACTCACCTTCGTTAATAACGAATCACTGAACAATTTGATGTTCTTAAAATAGAGTAGAATTTACTTGAAACTCTTCGAAACGAGTCGCATGCAGTGTATTATAAAATTAAAGATGGACAAACTAAAGCATCCGATGTTAAATAGAATCTAATTAAGCCAATTGGATGTATGGATCTTCCTACGAGTCTTCTATTAGAAATTGCAGAAAAAATAAAATCTGAAAATTTCTAAATCACTTATGGGGACGGAAGATCTACAGAACGAGTAGCTTATACACTGCTTAAACGAGTATAGCAAGCAGGCAATGATATCAAACCTAAAGAAGAAGGTAGTGCGGATAAGAGTTCGTTTGAAATCGAAGAACGAGTTGAGCTTGAGTTAACTCAAGCAATAAAAGCATTGCAGAAATAAATCATTCCTGTGTTATGGAATTAATATTTTTGGGATCGACAAACTGAAGAATCTAAGAATGCCTATTTCTATTTATTTTATTTGCTTGCTGTTTCATTGGAGAAACACAAAGAAGCTGCAGAGTTTAGAATGGCATTTTATGATTTTCTTACTAAGAATTGTTCTCTCAGCTCATTCTAAATAGTTGGAATTGTTCTATTCAACGCATATCGTCATAGAGATTCATACTTAAAAACAATTCCAAGTACTAATAGCTATCTTAATAATAGTTCTTAGATTATCACTAAGAATTTCAGTCCAACAGCAAAAACATCAAAAAACTTACCTAGAGATGTATGTGATATTGAAAATAGCATCTATTAATTTTAAAATAATCAAACAAATCTTCATAACAATTCGGACACTTCCAATACTAAAATCACTAATACTTCAAGCTCTCTAACCTATGAAGCATCTGTTTCATATCAACAACTTAATTAGCCATTTCTTATCGATTAGACTATCCATTCTGACGAATAAAAAGTTCTAGAAGAATTAAGTAATCGTGTGATTATTTTCCAAGAGATGCTACGATAACTCAAAAAAGACGATGAGATCATGAAAATCTAGCTGAAGTAGTTTAATCTATCAAGAGATGCAATCTGCTAGTTCTTCAGTGGCGGCTAAAGTGAAGAATAAATGGCTAGAAGATTATTTCGAGCTAATGAAATTGACGTGTGTAGCTTGCATTTCAGCAGCTTAGAGATAGGATTAGGACTCTTAAGTCGATTATTCTTTGCAGAGGATGTGGGCGAGTCAACTATTGCTAAATGTTAGTTCTTAAGTAGCATGAAACGGATCTTAGATGGGAAATCTGGGTTGAAAGAAACTGTTTTCAACGAAGGGCGATTGCATTATCTCAGTGCTTTTGAAGATATCACTGGTTAAAAGGAGAAAATGTCTCTGCTAGTGTCTGTCCTAGAAGAATCTAAGACTCGAAGTGCATCATCAATGCATGCGATTCTCCACAGCCAGTCAGTTTTATTGAGATCTTTAGTTATCACTCCTGAGGTGATTCTCAAAATTACCTAGAAAATGAATTATTCCGTGCCTTAAATATTAGATCTAAACTAGCTTTATGAGTAAATATAGTAAGTTTCTTAGATTTATGAAGAAGGAGAGGCAATGTAAATATCCAATTAGACGAGTAGTGCAGTTAATAATTCATCGTCAAATATCCAAGAAAGCTCTTGCAATAATTCCACAGAAATGAACTTAAATAATCTTTCAAAATAGCTGTTTTCGGACTGCTTTTCAGATGAATGCTACTTAGTCTAATTACCGAGTTAATTAATCAGAGAGTGTTTGCTAAGGAACTCCAATAATAAGGGTAATAATGGTAGTAAAGAAGAAAAAAGAATTTTTAGTTAAATCAATTCGTTATTACTCAATAACTACAGTAATGTTCCTTAGAATGCGAATCCACCCAATAATACTAATAACAACCCTAACTCTTAGAATCATACCACAACAGCTGCAAAATTACTGCTGATTCGAGACACCCTCATCATAAAAGCGTTCATTAATCACTCGAAGAATTCAGCTACTGATTTTACAGTGACTAGTTCGCTGCTCAAAAAATGCGAATAACTTACATCTGACCCGACTGAAAGCGTATTCACAGCTAGATTACTTCTTTCGCATGTATATCTCCCACTAGCTCTCAGCTAAAGGATTTTATCTTCAACTTAGCCAGCCAACACTCCGAATTACATCACTAAAGTTTTTCAAAGACTTCAATAGATTCTTGGGTTTTTAGTTGATAAATCATCTGACTTTGCTAAGCTTCATAGATAGTAGCAGTAATAGCAATAGCAATATCTGTCAGTGCCGCCAAATAGTAATAATAATAACTTTTCAACGAAGAATTAAAACGCAGTTTCAAATGAAATTGAAAGTTTCTACACAGGGCTGAAGAATTCAATCACATATGCGTTTACATCTCTAAACGAAGCTGTTCTGAAGCAGCCTGAATCTCTTGTGCCTTTCCTTGCTAATAATTTTCTTATGGAAGAATGGCTAATGGGATTTTTGAATCCCAAAGCAGATTTAGATGAAAATTTAAGATTGCCGGCTTGCTAACTGTTTCTCGCGTTGTTTTAATACCCAGCAGCTATTGAAAAGTAGATGGATTTTTAGAATTAATCTTATATTGATTTGAATGGTTCGAAGAATAAAGAATAAATCACAGTAATTGAGGATCCTAGAATTTTAGACTAACAAAATTATAACGAAAAGCAAGGTGAAGATGATAGTGATGACGATGAAGACATGAAGGAACTCGGTAAAAAGCTGCAGGCGATTTCAGAAAGAAATAGCAGATATTTGAAAATGCAGAATGCTCTTGCTCCCTTTGCAGTCAAACTCAAGAGAAAACTCATTGAATATTTCAACTCCATGTAAATCATTCATCGATCATAGAGAGTTTTGGCTTATTTTTATGAGTTATTTGTTTTTAAAGATTCAACAGATCAATTATGTCAGTGACACCTTAAAAGCAGCATCCGTCATTGAAACTCAGTGGGCTTACCTTGAAAATATTAGGTGCACTTGCTGGATCCGAATTCCCATGTAAACCAGAGGTAGTTTTAGACACCGCTTCTTCACTATTACTACCTGATAAGCTTCTTTTCATGGGGAAGATGGAATCTGCTAATATTCGGAAATTTCCATTATTCTAGAAATATCGCTTAGTTTTTGGATTTTTTAAAGAATTCTTAGCTAAATAAGCAATAGCATCTTCTCAGTGCAAGTCTCCAGCTACGATCAATCTATCTGCATGTAAGATTTGCTTAAGAAAAGAAATCAATTTCTTGAAAATAACATACTTTTATTTGTTTATTTTTATTTTTTCCATCATCAAATTCTGGTTGATTTTTAACTGAAATTTCGAAAGGGAACGACTAAACAGGAGAAAAAATACTCTCGACAATGTGTATTTGCTATCACTTACAGCTAATAAGCAGCTTAGAAAGAGGAAGCATTGTTTATCTTCGAGAATACAGTGAATAATATGAAGGGTTTATTAGTCAACTGGAAAATAAAAAAAATCTTAACGTTGTATCCTCCTGTGCGAATGACTTCTCTAAACTCTGCAGCTTAGAGTCAACATGGGATGAAAACATAGAATCCGAGTTAACTGTCCTGAAATCAACAGTTAAATCCTTAGGTTTGCAGTGTGAAGACCCAAACAATCAAAGGATTTAAACTTTCATGAAGGATACTTTTTTGTAAACTCTGAGCAGCTGCATATTTGAGGTATTGTTTCATTTAGATGCGTTTCAGGAATACAAGTTGCAGCTGTTTAATCGTAGTATCTATTTGCTTAGATAAATGATGAAGTTTATGCCTTCAATTAGGGTTTTTGTGAATAAACTCTTCAATAGATTTTTCTCGGAAACGAAAGACACGATAATCGTAAATAACTAGATTACACATCCTACTATTCTGAATTAATTGCTGAAACTCAGTGCGTTTTCGTTTCTACCAATAATTTAGTTCATCGTAACAAATAATCTAGTTGATTTTGCAGTTAATCTAGCAGTTTATTTAAAATCTAATGATGTAGAAAAACTACTCCTAGCACATCAACTTATCTCCAGCAGTAAAATATCAAATATTGCATTATTTTTAAGCTTAAAAATTTGATTTTTAAGGCATAAATGATTCATTGACTGCCCTTTAATTGTTCTCTAACTTATTTTTTTTGTTGAATTTTCCTTAGCAACTGGACTCATTTCAGTAGAGGATTTTTGTGCAAAAGAATTACAAAGAATGTTCTTAAATTATAAGGATTTTCATCATTTCAAGAATCTCAAGGCTTTCTTAGGCGAATTGGAAGCCCTTAAGTGCAAGTATTTCAGCATCAATAATATTCAAAAAAGTTCTCTTTGCAGTGTACTACAAGCGAGATGTGTGGGAGGGCTGAATAATTAACCTAAGAATAATTTATAATCTTAGTCTTCATCTGCTATTTCGGGTACTGTCAACTAACAAAGGTAGATGATGAGTACATTCATACAGATCGTGATATAAGCTCACAATATTCAATTATTGACTTCTCCACAGGTGAATGTATCTAATTTTTTGTCTTCAGAGTTACAATCATTTTTAGATTCTTTGCTAACCATCCTTGAACCGTTGTTCCAGCAGACCTTCAGTAATGTCAACTTATAATAAATCATAAACATACGTACAGCTGCATTGCTATTTATTCTCTAGAATTTATCAAGATCCGAAGCTACTTTCTCCTAGTAATTGGATGTGGAATATCTTGTGAATCTAAATCTTTTTTTCTGGAGGCATATTCTTCATATTTCGTTCTCAATTAGTCAGAATCTAGATCACGAAATCATGTAAGAAGAATTTTGCTTTGAATCATCCACTGTGTGTGTGTGAGTGCAAAATTTCTAATATGAATCTTTTTTTATTTTTTTCAAAAAAGCTCCAAGATAAACTCCGGTTCGAAGAGCATCTATGCATAAATTTACGAATAGAAAATATCTGAAGATTTGACTAAACATTCTACTATGAATTTCTCTTCATTATCTCCTTCCTCAGGAGCAGAAATATTCATTTTCCTTGAAGTGCTAGCTGCTTAAACAGATGAAATTTTCTCACCTTTAATAGACATGAATGGATGCTCAGCTATTCAATTCCTCAATGAAATAAAAAATGTCTTAAAAGAAAAGAGGCAACTGCAGATTGAACTAGGGTATTTCAACGAACAAAACAACGAATTGAATGTATTTTTAGACAAGATCTACCTCAACAAATAACAAAAATGAAATAAAATTTTTAATATAGGCAATCCCACATTTTCTTTTTTGCATACCACACTCCAAGAATTCATTTTTGTCTTTAGAGTAATTATTCATGTCTTTTTATGTCCTTACTAATTGACCTAATTTGACATCCCTTTTTCTTTAACTTTAAACTGAATAAGTCCAAAAAAAAAGTTCTTTTAGAATCTCTGGAATGTTTTAGACTCTTCTCGAACTTAATATTAAAATAATTAGATTCAAAAAGAAACTAAAAAACACATCAGTTCTCTCAAATTCCTTCTCACTCAAAGAAAACAATATTTATTTTTCCTCCTTTCTATGCAAAATCTGCGACCATTCCAGAGATAATTCATTCTAAGTTCAAGTTTTCTCAAGTACTATTTCTCCGCGGCCATCAAAGGCAAAGGGATCCCTGAAAGAAACAGCCCAAATATTAAAATTAACCATCATATTATAGACAGTAGAGATATAAATGAATTACTGAGAATCCATAAATCTCAATAGCATCTTTTTAATTTCATCAACTATTCTGCGTTCTACAAGAGATTATCGCAGCTAAGCAGAGACGGAGTAGATTTGTAGACTCTCTCATTGTTGAACTCTGCGTTATTCGCTAAATTACTTGTGAGTGAAGAATGGAAATAGCGAGATGTGAGTCTTACAAGATCTGTTGTGTAACTATCATTTTATTTGACAAAACTGCTTGAAGCTAAGGGGCATAATAGCAGTCATTCTACAGCGTTTACTTCAGCAGAAAAAGAGAAAAATATGAAGGATACTTAGAGTAATAAGAAGAGTTAGGAGGATAGTAATAAATCAAATGGAGAAATCAACACAAAAGAAAGTTATAAATCTCCAAATGAAAGTTAAAATATTGATGGAAGGAGTTCGAAAGAACATAATCAATCAATTCAAAAAGATCTAGAAAACGAAGGGGATTCTTCGATTGTGCATTTAAGTGGGAAGGAGTGGAACGAATAAACTATTGAGTTACTAGCAATGCTAGATGATCAAGGTGAATATTTATTCCAGGAAATGAACAACTAAGAAAAAGGAAATTACATCTATTCCTTAGCCAAAAGAAACAGAGTTGACATAATCTCTCGCTTGCTACCTTAATTAGAAGCAACAATATCCAACGAATAAGTTGAACTGCGATCGTTGTTGAGTACATTATTCAGTCTGACGATCTGTAAAGTTGAAATTACTTCTTTGCTGCCATACTTCGATGCTGCTTTGTTAAGATTACTCAGCAATTCGAGTTCAATTTAGGCACTTTCCCCTAGAGATTTTGCAGATATTCTCTATTGCTATGCCAAACATTCAAAAATCTTAGGTAACTCATAACTTTTCATCAGAATAGAATAAGCAGCTCAAGGAAATGATTCATTTTAACAATAATAACAGTAAGACCCTCTGCATCCTCATCCTCCAACTCCTTCTTCTTCTTCTCCTAGGAAACTCCTTGGATTATTCAAAAACGAAAGAGAAATCGATCCCCTTGCTGTTTCTGGTATGCTGAATTCAATTGGAAATTTCAGTGAAAAAAAATTCTCCTACGATTTCTATCAACGATTGGAAAATATGCTGCTTCTAATCAGATTCAAAACCCCTAGATAACTCGCAAATTCCTTCAGAGGGCTAGCACAATTCTACATGCCTTTTGACTTACTTTACACACATTTTGAGAGATAAGCACTGTATTTTTTATCTCGAGGAAGCTTCGACAATGATGTGTACTCCTTCTCAACAATATTGTATTTCATGGCAATCAATGGAAAAGGTTCGCTGAAATTCTATTAAGCTGCCGAAAACTTCACAATAAATCACTTGAAGCTGTTCAATAAACGGCAACTGAAACTTATCCTTTTTAGTTTTAAGTCTTCACTGCATTACTCACTTTCTAGAGAGAACAAAGACAAGTTTATTGATCACCTTTTGAATGTATTTTCTTCATTTGCTGCTGAAGAAATTCCTTCTGTTCTCTAAGGTTTTCGGAATTTCGAGGATAACATTCAAAGATCAGCTATTTTCTTCTAATTAGTGGTAGTGAAAATAGATGAGATAGCAGTTACTCCAACGATTGAGTCAATTAGTTTAGTTTTAGAAATATTTGCAGCCTGCAAAGAGTAGAATCACAGCATAAACTTGAAAGAATAACTTCCTAAACTGTCAAAGGAATTAGTCTAAATAGTCAAGAGCCCAATAATTCAAGAGTAATTAGTTGCTCTATCAAATAAGTTGATTCTGGAATCATTAAAGTAATTTTTTGTAGAATCACAGGAATTACTTGTGTTTCTTCCATAAATAAACTCCAAAGATGTTCCCAAAAGGAACTGAATATTGTTTTTATATTTCACTTTCTATTTCTAAATAAAAAAAAACAAATTTATTGCTTGTTTGTTTGAACCAAAACTCAACAATTCCAAAGACTAATTTGTTTGTTTTTGACAGTTAGAATTTACAATGTAGTGTTGTTGTGTTATAACATAATAGCTGGGTAAAATAAATAGAAAGTGTAAATGTTCTTTTATTGTAAAATGAGCTTTGAAACTGATTTATCCTTGGTAGCATTGAAAACAACAGTGCAAAATCATAACTTTGAAAAACTTACAGAAAATAAATATTATCGGCACTTTCAAAATATAAATTATGGAAGAGATTCAAATGCAGTCTATTTTCTTTCATCTTCTTCCACCTCTTCTGCCTCTCTTTCTTTCTTCGTCATCTTTTGTTCAGGAAAAAAACAAATAAAATTAGCAATTCTTTTTTGTTGTTGTGAAACTCAAAAAATAAGATCATAATTATGTTTGCTATTTTACCATTTTATGCTCCCATCGATACCACTGTGCCATCTGCAAGCACTTCCTCAATAACTGGTTGTTATTGCATGTACATTTATTAATACATATATTGCTGATATTTCTGCATCTCAAGTTGCATTTGCAGCTGCTGATCTCCCATCTATTAAGGCTAGATTCCATTATCCCCTTCTTGCTGAGGCAATTTCTCAGATGGAACTTAACCTGCTGCTCCTTCTTGTTCTCTGACATCTGGTTAAGGTGGAACCATACCGTAATTTCCTGGATAAGGCTAGTATTACTGATACATTGGTGGCATTCCATACATATTTGGACCTCCCATCATAGGATCTTGAGGAGGGTAACTAGGGTAATAATCAAATTAGTTGGTGTCTTCAACGATCTCATCGCCATCAGCATTTCTCCTAGGACGTCTATTATTGTTAAAAGGAGGTCTTCCACCACCACCACCGCCCTAATGCGGTCCACCTCTGTTAGGTGGTCCACCGAAGCCACCTTAGAACCTTGGTCCAGATGAACCTGCTGGAGGTTATCTTGGAGTCATTTTTTCTTCAAACATCGCTTTTGCTTGATTGCAATCTTCCTGAGATTATCCTACAATAACAAGAACTTTTCTGGTATCTTCAGGTCCATTTTGATTCTAGAGTATCTAGCATCTTGTCCTAGTTTGCGAACCAATTTACTAGAGAGTAGATCCTTGTTTTCCAATGACAAGACCAGCAAGATTAGCTGGGATTTCCATTTCAACTCTAGCTTCATTTGATCCAACTCCTCCTTATTTGCGTTTTTATTGGTTTTTGATATCTTCAATAATCTCTCGGACTTGGTTCACAGATTCTCGAGATCCCTCAACTATCAGGTTCTAATGTTCTGAGCCCAAATCCCTGGAGGCTTCGTTTTGCATGTAGACACGATCTGCACCGGATCTATCCCGAATCTGCTTTATGGTTTCACCTTTTCTACCTAATTTTCAAGGGAAATTCAATGTTATTTCTTATTTTTTTACTTAGACAATATTTTCAACTTTTTCCCTCCAAACCCATTTATTTAAATCCTTTTTTTCTTACCAATCACCAATCCAACGATGTTATTATGCACTTAAATGAATGTAACTCCATCTGTCTCTTGTACAAATGGATCACCTCGACCTCCGCTATGAGCATGAGCAGATTTCAATTAAGAGTCTCTCTTTTTCTCCTTTTCGTCCTCATTCATAAACAGGATATTCTCGATTTCACGCATTGCTGCAGTGACATTCTATTCAGTGTCTGCTTCGATTAGAACATGCAAATCCTCTGTTTCTTCTGGATGAATTCCTACTAATTCAGCCTTCTGAGATCCTTTTCCTCTGGATAAAAAAGTTTTTAATCAATAAATGAAAAAAAAAGATATCATCTAACAAGAAAATTGAGAAGGAAGCCAAAGCTCAAATTAAGACAAACTAGTATCCTTATCTCCCAGGAAAAATAAAAGGTTTAGTGCTGAAGGTTAAATCGATCCACTGATTAGCTATTTGAATTGTTTAGCAGGTCTCTTTTTTCCCCTCCCCTTCCTCCCAACAGTCCCAACGTGCTCATTTTTGTTTTAAATACCTGATGAGAATCTTGCAGTGTGTTTGCTCTTCAAGTTATTTTTAGTTTGAACCTTTAGGCCCAATAATGAGACCAATGTAGTTAAACTTCCCATCCTGTGGAATGAACACCTTGC
>Ga0302271_10003627_pt1 | contig 12911 bp, 12 predicted proteins | sample III_Bog_N1_1_FD_198767 | JGI IMG/M metagenome (GOLD analysis project Ga0302271, IMG submission 198767) | Peat permafrost microbial communities from Stordalen Mire near Abisko, Sweden - III_Bog_N1_1 | ecosystem: Environmental > Terrestrial > Soil > Wetlands > Peat | place: Sweden: Abisko... | reverse complement strand
GATCGGGCGCGGTTATCGTGCTGGACGAGACCGTGTGCATAGTGAGGTTCGCCAAGCGCGTCATCGAGTTCTACCAGCATGAGAGTTGTGGATGGTGTATTCCCTGCCGTGAAGGAACGGACTGGCTGCGGAAGACACTCACCCGCTTTCATGCAGGTCACGGAGTAATGAAGGATATCGACAACTTGAAGTACCTGGCCGACAACATGTTGGGCCGGACGTTTTGTCCGCTGGGCGATGCGGCGGCGATGCCGATCATTTCATATGTTCAGAAGTATCGGCCGGAGTTTGAAGCACATCTCGACGGCAAGCCGTGCCCGCTGGAAAAGGTGCACGAGTCCGTACTGGTTTAAGGAATCTGCGTGGCTGACGTAACACTCACAGTTGACGGCAAGAAACTTACGGTCCCCGTGGGAACCCTGCTTATTGAAGCATGCAAGAGCACCGGCATCGAGGTGCCTGCGTTCTGTTACTACCCGGGTCTCTCCTTACAGGGCGCGTGCCGCATGTGCCTGGTTGAAGTTGAAAAGATGCCGAAGCTGCAGACCGCCTGCACCACGGTGGTCGGCGAGGGCATGGTCGTCACTACGGAAAGCGACAAGATCAAGCAGGCGCGCAAGTCAATGATCGAGTTGCTGCTGGGGAACCATCCGCTGGATTGCCCGGTGTGCGACGCCGGTGGCGAGTGCGAACTGCAGGACATGACGTTCAAGTACGGGGCTGCGGAGTCCAAGTACATGGACATCAAGAATCACAAAGAGGAACAGCAATGGTCTCCGGTGGTGTACTTCGACCGGCCGCGCTGCATCCTCTGTTACCGGTGCATTCGCGTGTGCGGCGAGGGCATGGATGTGTGGGCGCTCGGTGTTCAGAATCGTAATTCAGGTTCGGTCATCGCGCCGAATAAGGAAGATCATCTGGAGTGCGAAGAGTGTGGCATGTGCATCGACATTTGCCCAGTCGGCGCACTCACGTCGGGTGCTTATCGCTATAAGACGCGTCCGTGGGAGATGAAGCACGTTGGAACGACGTGCACGCACTGCGGCGACGGTTGCAAGACCACGCTGGGGGTGCGGCGTTCAGACACCGGCATGGAGATTGTGCGCGGTGATAATCGCGACAAGAGCGGCATCAATGGCGACTTCCTGTGCATCAAAGGGCGCTACGCCTTCGACTTCGCCAATAACACGGAGCGCGTCACCAAGCCGCTGATCAAGCGCGACGGCAAGTTTGTTGCGGCGACGTGGGATGAGGCGTTCACGCTAATTGCCTCAAAGTTTGAGGAAGCGGCGGCCGCGGGGCCGGGTGGCAGCGGAGTTATCGGCTCGAACCGTACCACAAACGAAGAGAACTATCTGCTGCAGAAGTTCGCGCGCGTGGTGCTCGGCACCAACAACATTGACCACCACCGGACGGCGGACTTCCCTGCTTTCGCTTCGGCACTGGCGGGGAGATCGAATGCTACGGCTTCCATGCGAGACGTCGGTTCGGCTCCAGCAATTCTCCTGATCGGAAACGATCCGACCGAACAGCATCCGTTGCTGGCGTGGCAGATTCGCACGAACGTTCGGCTGCATCGCGCCAAGTTGTATGTGGTGAATTCCGCTCCGATCAAGCTGCGGCGGCAGGCGACGTCGTTTGCGCAGGTCGCTCCGGGCTCGGAAGCCAGCTTTGTGCAGTTCCTTGGCGGCAACGACGGAGCGGCGGATGCAGTGGTGTCAACGCAGCTAAGCCGCGAAGTATTGAACGATTTGCGCGACAAGATTAAGGACGAGCAGGGGTTGGTTGTCGTGTTCGGCTCTGAAGTTCGCGGCGCGGCGGTGAAGTCGCTGGTTGAATTTGGATTGGGGCGGGGAGCGAAGTTTCTATGCCTCGGGGATTACGCGAATTCGCGCGGTGCTGCAGACATGGGACTGTATCCCGACACGCTGCCGGGTTACGCGCCGGTGGATAGTGCGACAAAGTTCCACGAGGACTGGGTCGACGCTATTCCCAAGGCTGCTGGTCTGAATATTCTGCAGATGGCGGACGCCGCCAAGGCGGGAACGCTGAAGGCGTTGTACGTAGTTGGTTCGAATCCGGTGGCACGGTACAACATCGACCCATTCGCGCTCTCGAAGACGTTCGTCGTGGTGCAGGACATGTTCCTCACCGAAACGGCCGCCGTGGCGGACGTGGTGCTGCCAATTGCCAACGCTTATGAGAAAGCCGGGAGCTTCACCAACACTGCGGGCGATCTCCAACTTCTGAAGAAGGCGGGCGAAGTCAGCGGGACACGCAGCGATTACGAGTGCATCATCCGCATCGCGCAGGCCATGGGGTACGACGTACACAAGCTCGTTCCCTTCGGGGGCGCGGGTGTACGCGCTGACATGGGACAGACGCGCGGCGTGCAGTCCGGCGAATCGGACCAGCATGCGGTGTGGCTGGCGTCGCGGAACCTTGAATTCAAGATGAACCCGTTCGATCCGACGGCAATGCTGGACGAGATCCAGCGTTTGGTTCCGGGCTATGACATTTCGCGACTGACGCTGTTGGCAGGTCAGGACGAGCACACGCAGCTGGTGCAAATCACAGGCGCAACGGCCACCAGCCAGCCGGAGTTGATTTTCCCCGCGAACGACACATTATTCAGTTCAGGAACATTGGGGCGCTATTCAAATGCCTTGAACTCGGTGATGGAGAGCCATCAGACTCCGGCCGACTAATCTCCGGCGACGCTTTCTTGCGCCGGGCTGTTGCAGGTAGCTCTATCTGAAAGTCGCGCGGTTCATCCGCGCCAAACGAAGCAGCCGTACCGTACTCATGCAATGAGCATTGGACTTTACATACTCGTATCGCTGATCAAGATCGCGGTTGCTGTTTTCGTTCTGCTGACCGGCGTGGCTTACACAACCCTGGCGGAACGTAAGGTCGTCGCGCACATTCAAAACCGCTGGGGGCCCTCAAGAGTTGGGCCGTTTGGCGTTTGGCAGCCATTGGCCGATGGCTTGAAGTTCATTTTTAAAGAGGACATCACACCTCCATTTGCGAACCGGCCCTTATACCTGCTGGCGCCAATTCTTTCTTTAACGGTGGCGTTAACCGCGATTGCGGTGGTGCCGATTGGTCCGTGGGTGACGATCGGCGGAGTCCATACGCCATTACAGATTGCCGATGTGAATATCGGCCTTCTGATCATCCTGGGATTGACCTCGATCGGCGTTTACGGAGTAGCCCTCGCTGGATGGTCGTCGAACAGCAAGTACTCGATGCTGGGCAGCCTGCGAGCTTCCGCCCAGATGGTGAGTTACGAAATAGCACTGAGCCTCTCGCTGGTCGGAGTACTGATCTACGCGGGGAGCTTCAGCCTACGGGACATTGTGACGTCGCAGTCCGGAACGTTTCTCGGCATCATCCCCAAGTGGAATATTTTTACCGGACAGTTCATTGCTTTCTTCATCTACCTTACGGCCGCTTATGCTGAAACCAACCGCATTCCGTTCGATCTGTCGGAAGCCGAAACCGAGTTGGTGGCCGGGTATCACACCGAATACAGCTCCATGAAGTTTGCCATGTTCTTCATGGCCGAATACGCCAACATGTTTACCGTTGCCTGCCTGGCTACGGTGTTGTTCTTCGGCGGTTGGCTGGGCCCGGTGTTTGGTCCGCCGATTTTGCAGGCGTTGCTGCCTATCTTCTGGTTCGTGGTGAAGGTATTGGCGTTTATCTTCGTGTATATCTGGGTCCGCGGCACACTGCCGCGCTTCCGTTATGACCAGTTGATGGCGTTTGGCTGGAAATTTCTCTTACCGTTGGCGATTGCAAACATTCTCGTCACAGCTCTGATCGTGGCGCTGAAGTAAAAGAGGATTCTGAAGGATGTGCTCCGGAGATATTTCGCCGGAATTGGGAACATCATGCATCTGGCTCTTTTTCTGATATTCGGTGCGGTGTGCGTAGGCGCAGCGATCAACCTGCTCGTGCAGAAGCACCCCATTAACAGCGCGCTGTCGCTCATCGTAGTGATGGGATCGCTGGCATTGCTCTACCTGCTGCTGGGCGCCGAGTTCGTCGCCGCAGTGCAGGTAATTGTGTACGCTGGCGCCATCATGGTGCTGTTCGTGTTTACCATCATGTTGCTGAATGCGGGCGAGGAAGAAGTGCTGCCGCACACGAGTTGCGTGGCGGTGATGCTGGGCGTTCCGGGACTGATCGTTGGACTGGCGATCGGCGTTTGGGTCATCGTGCGCTATGCCGGTCTGGACCGAATCGCGATCGGCGGGCCGCAGGTGCTGAACGGCACCGAAGGATTTGGCAATCCACGCGCGGTGGCTCATTTACTGTTCCGCGATTTCCTACTGCCGTTTGAAGTTACGTCGATCCTGGTGTTGATTGCCATTCTGGGCGCCGTGGTGCTGGCGCGGAGGGAGGAATAGATGGTCCCTCTGTCGTATTACCTGATATTGAGCGCGATTCTGTTCGCGTGCGGCGTGGCCGGTTTCCTGATCAAACGCAACATCATCACGATCTTTATGTCGATTGAGTTGATGCTGAATGCGGTGAACCTTACGTTTGTAGCGTTTGCGGCGCAGTTGCACGCACTGAGCGGAAACGTATTCGTCTTCTTCGTCATGGTGGTGGCCGCGGCGGAAGCAGCCGTGGGACTGGCGATCATTATTTCTGTGTTCCGAACCCGCGAAACCCTGAATGTTGACCGAGTGAACTTACTCAAGCTATGAGCCTTCATCTTTGGATCATCCCGCTGTTACCGCTTACCGGCGCTGCCATCAATGGCCTGCTGGGAAAGCGTTTCCCCAAGGCCGTGGTCAACGCCCTTGCGTTGGGCTCGACCGCCGCAGCGTTTGCCTATGCGCTTTGGGTGGCGGTGCAGTTCATGGGAATGCCCGCCGACCAGATACCGCACATCGAGCGCTACGCGACATGGATGACAGCAGGGTCGTTCACTGCTGAATTCGGTCTTTACCTAGACCAGCTTTCGCTGGTGATGCTCCTGATCGTGACGGGAGTCGGCTTCCTGATCCACATCTACTCGGTTGGCTACATGGAGCACGAGGGAGGCTATTACCGATTCTTCGCCTACCTCAACATCTTCATGTTCTTCATGCTCACGCTCATCCTTGCGAACAACTATCTGCTGATGTTCGTGGGATGGGAGGGGGTGGGACTGGCGTCATACCTGTTGATCGGATTCTGGTTCCTGAAGGACTCGGCGGCGAATGCAGGCAAGAAAGCATTTATCACTAACCGCATCGGCGACTTCGGGTTTCTGATTGCGCTGTTCCTGCTGATTAAGCATTTCGGAACCCTACAGTACAACGAGGTATTCGCGAAGTTGAGCGCCTACCCGGTCGAAACGTCGGCCGGGCTTCTAACTGCTATTGGCTTGCTGATGATGGTCGGCGCCAGCGGCAAGTCGGCGCAGATTCCGCTGTACGTTTGGCTGCCGGATGCCATGGAAGGGCCAACGCCAGTGTCGGCCCTGATCCACGCGGCCACGATGGTGACCGCAGGCGTGTACATGGTGGCGCGGTCGAATGCGGTTTTCAACCGGGCGCCGATTGCGTTGATGGTGGTGGCGGTAATTGGAACGCTGACCGCGATTTTTGCAGCGTCCATTGGCATTTTGCAGACCGATATCAAGAAGGTACTGGCGTACTCCACGGTTTCGCAGCTTGGGTACATGTTCATGGGCTGTGGCGTGGCTGCCTACGGCGCGGGAATCTTCCACCTGATGACCCATGCGTTCTTTAAGGCGCTGCTCTTCCTGTCGGCCGGAGCGATTATTCACGGCCTGGGCGGCGAGCAGGACATGCGCAAGATGGGCGGCCTGCGAAAGTACATGCCGAAGACCTTCTGGGTCATGACGGTCGCTACTTTCACCATTGCCGGTTTCCCGCCCTTGGCGGCATTTTTCTCGAAAGACGAAATTCTCTGGAAGACATGGGCGAGCGGTAATCATGTCCTGTGGCTGATCGGCCTGATCGCCGCCGGGATGACTTCGTTCTACATGTTCCGGCTGTGGTTTATGACGTTCTTTGGCGAATACCGCGGCGAGCCGACAGTGGATTCGCAGCATGGACACGATAGTCGCAATGCGCATGGAGACCATGGACACAGTGGACCGCACGAGAGTCCGATGATCATGATCTTCCCGCTGATCGTTCTGGCGGTGCTTTCGTTTGTGGGCGGATGGGTTGGAATTCCTGCCGCCTTGGGTGGATCGGACAGGTTTGACCATTTCCTTGATCCTGTCTTCAGCAAATACGCGCCGGCGGTGGGCGAGTTGAAGGCTGCCACCAATGAAGAAGCCTCGACGGCACTTGGAGCTGAACATTCAGAGAGGGCTACCGAACTCCTGTTCATGAGCTTCTCAGTGGCGGCTGCGGCGCTCGGGCTTCTTGGCGCCTGGTATCTGTATTACAAGCGGACGGACCTTCCAGCTAAGATAGCTGCCAGCGCGGGCGGACTCTATCGCCTGGTGCTGGACAAGTACCGAATCGACGAGTTGTATGGGGCTGCAGTTATCCGGCCGATTGTGCTGATCTCGACCAACGTTCTGTGGAAGGGCGTTGACTCCGCGATTATCGACGGCACGGTGAACGGTAGCGCGGCCGGCGCGCAGGATGTGTCGGACGGGCTGCGGCAAATGCAGTCAGGCAATATTCGCTCTTACGCCGGTTGGGTGGCGTTTGGAGCGGCCGTCGTCATCGCATTCATGGTCTGGAAGGGTGTGCGATGAACTACATCAATCAAAACATCCTTACTATCGTTACCCTGCTGCCGGCAGCGGGTGCATTGCTGCTGGTTGTGTTCCCACGGCGCGACCGCGACATACGCTGGTTTGCGCTGGGCATCTCAGTGGTGACCCTGTTGGCCTCGCTGCATTTGCCGTGGCACTTTGACCACGGACAACCGGGCTTCCAGTTCGAACAAAACGTTCCGTGGATTTCGCATCCTGTCATCAATTACCACGTTGGTATCGACGGCATTTCCGTGTGGCTGGTGGTGCTTACGACGTTCCTTACACCGCTGTGCGTGCTGATTTCGTGGAAATCCGTGAACGACCGGGTGAAGGAATTCTTCATTTTGATGCTGCTGCTCGAGACCGCCATGATCGGCGTGTTCGTCGCCCTCGACCTGTTCCTCTTTTACTTCTTCTGGGAAGCCACGCTGATTCCCATGGCGCTGATCATCGGCATCTACGGCCATGGGCGACGGATCTATGCGGCGGTGAAGTTCTTCCTGTTTACGATGATCGCATCGGTCTTCATGCTCGCTGCGCTGATCTGGCTGTACGCGCATACGCAGAGTTTCGACTTCGTAACAATCCAGCAAATGATTCAGTCGGGGCAAGTACCTGGATTTGCGACTGCGGCGCAGTGGCTGTTCCTGGGCTTCTTCATCGCGTTCGCGGTAAAGGTCCCGCTGTTCCCCTTCCATACATGGTTGCCGGACGCGCACGTGGAAGCACCGACAGCCGGTTCCGTTCTGCTGGCAGGTGTGCTGCTGAAGATGGGCACCTACGGACTGCTTCGCTTTAACCTAGGGTTGTTCCCAGACCAGGCGAGGCGCAACGCTCCATGGATCATCGTCCTCGCGCTGATCAGCATTATTTCTGGCGCTCTGGTTGCAATGGTGCAGCCGAATGTAAAGAAGCTGATTGCTTACACCTCGGTGAGCCACCTTGGCTTCGTAGTGCTAGGGATTTTCAGCTTTACGCAGATTGGCGTTGATGGCGCGGTTTACCAGATGCTGAACCACGGCGTCTCTACTGGCGCACTGTTCATGCTGCTGGGGATGATTTACGACCGGCGACACACCTACGAAATCTCCGAATACGGTGGACTGGCGACACCCATGCCGGTGTACGCGACGTTCTTTACGTTCATCATGCTGTCGTCGGTGGGACTTCCCTTGCTCAACGGTTTTGTCGGCGAGTTCCTGATACTCAGCGGGGCGTTCCAGGCACGGCAGATTTACGGAATTCTGGCGGCTACTGGCGTTATCTGGAGCGCGTGTTATCTGCTGTGGATGTACCAGCGCGTGTTCTACGGACAGATCAAGAATCCAGTCAATAAAACACTGACGGACATGGACGCCCGTGAGCGCGTTTCTATGTGGCCGTTGGCGATTGCGGCACTGGTCATGGGTGTGGCTCCGAACCTCTGGCTACGCTTTATTGATCCCTCGGTTTCCTTCTCTCTTAAGCAGTTTTCCAGCGGGTTCGAAGCGGCAGCGCCGGCGGCAACCCATGTTACTGAAGCCCTTATGCAGGTGATCGGACGATGATTCCGACCGTTGATTACATCCGGATACTTCCCGAGTTGATGCTAAGTATTTTCGGCATCCTCGTCATGCTGGTCGATCCGGTCATGCCCGAACACAGCTCGAAAAAGCCTCTGGGCTACATAGCCCTGGCCGGCGTACTGGCTGCGCTTGCGGCTACTGCCTACCAATGCAAGTTTTACGGCGACGCCTTCTTCAACATGGTGCGCGTCGACACCTTCAGCATTTTCTTTCACTTTGTGGTTCTGCTTGTGGCGCTGGTGACGATTCTCAGCTCGCTTGATTACCTTGAGGTGCAACGGATCAAGGCAGGCGAGTACTACGCCCTGGTGCTTTTCGCGGCCGTCGGCATGGCGCTGATGTCGTCAGCGGTCGAGCTGGTCCTGATCTTTATCGGAATCGAAATTTCGTCGATTTCGTCGTACGTGTTGGCGGGATTCCGCCGGCGGGCGGCGGAGAGTTCGGAATCGTCGCTGAAGTACTTCTTACTAGGTTCGTTCGCGACGGCGTTTTTCCTTTATGGCGTGGCCATGATGTTCGGCGCGACCGGCACCACGAACATTTACGCCATCGCTGCGGCATTGAACGCTCAACATTCCGCTCTGGCTTATTTCGCTGTGGCGCTGATGTTCGTCGGGTTGGGATTCAAGGTGGCGGCTGCTCCCTTCCATGTGTGGACGCCGGACGTCTATGAAGGCGCACCTGCCCCCGTGACCGGATTCATGTCAACGGCACCGAAGGCAGCGACATTTGCCGTGCTCCTGCGTATCCTGTTCGCGATGGGCGCACCGGGCTGGTTCTGGATGGTATGGGTCACGGCCGTGCTCTCCATGACATTAGGCAACATTGGCGCGCTGGTGCAGAACAATGTAAAGCGACTGTTGGCGTACTCCTCGATCGCACATGCAGGGTACATCCTGGTTGCCTTTGCGGCAGCTAAGGAGACCGGTATTTCCGCTGCGATCTTCTACACCGCCTCCTACGCGATGATGAATGTGGGCGCATTTGCCATCGTCGCGCATTTGGCAGGCAAGGGCGAACGCTACGTCACCCTGGAAGATTATGCAGGGCTGGGGCGGCGTTCGCCGATCATTGCTTCCCTGCTGACGATCTTCCTGATTTCCTTGATCGGCATCCCGATTACCGGCGGCTTCTTCGCTAAGTTCTATGTCTTTTCGGCGGCGCTACAGGCGAACCTGGTGTGGCTCACCATAATCGGACTCATCAACAGCGCAATTGCGGCTTATTACTATCTGCGGATCGTCGTGTACATGTACATGCGCGATGAGCGGGTAGAGACACCGGTAGCGCGGATGCCATTCGCTCTGGGCGCGGCGGTGGCGATCAGCGCGGTTGCGACCATCTATCTGGGCGTGCTTCCCAATCGTGTGCTCGACGGTGCAATACATGCCGCCCAGGACCTGATCCGTTAGGCACAATTCGGCCGGCTAAGAGCTCAAGCTCAACTCGGTCCTTAAAGTTCTTGCCCAAACAACAACGCCCTGTTCCGCATCGCGGTTCAGGGCGTTTGATTTGCCGCCGCCGAAACTAGACGACCTTGGCGAAAATGATAACCAGCGTGAACAGCACCAGCGACTCGATGAAAGCCAGGCCGAGAATCAGTGCGAGCTGAATTCCAGGACGGGCTCCCGGGTTGCGGGCCATGCCTTCGCAAGCGGCGGCGCCGACCTTGCCCTGGCCGAGCGCAGCCATGCCGGCGGCGATCGCCATACCGAAACCCGAAGCGATGGCGACCCAGTTGGTCGCGGGTGCAGCGGCGGTTCCGCCCTGCGCATACGCCGGCATGGTCATCAGGCTGATGGCCAGCAGCGCAAACATTACGAACATTACTTTCCGCATTGTGTTTCTCCTTAGGAATCGCTGCCAGTGGGTGGTTGGCGCTCACCGAGCTGGCGCCCTCACGCTTGCAGCAAACTGTTTAGTGCTCGTGGGCTACCGCTTCGCCGATGTACACCGTCGCCAGCAGCACAAAAATGTAGGTCTGAATAAACGAGACTCCTACATGCAGCAGCATGAAAACGACAGGAAGAGCGATGGGAAACAGCGAAAAGAACACGAGTGTCACCATGTCGCCCGCAAACATATTGGCGAAAAGACGGACGGTGAGCGAAAGAATTCGAGCCAGGTGACTGGCTACCTCAATTACAAACATCAGGGGAGCGAGCCACCACACCGGGCCAAGAAAATGTTTGATGTAACCGAAGCCGTTCGCGCGGATACCATGCATCTGGTAATAAATCCACGTCACCACGGCGCATCCGAGAGGTACCGACGGAATCGCCGTGGGCGCTTCGAAGCCAGGGATCAGGCCGATCAAGTTGCAGGTCAGAATGAACAGCCCCAGCGTGACCAGATAATTCGTGAACCGAGCATGGCCGTGGCCAATGACTTCGTGGCCCTGTTCGTCGACCATCCCGTAGATGCTCTCAAACACGTGCTGCAGCGGATTCGGATTCTCTACTGACAGGCTCATACGAACCAGCACGAACATGAGCACCAGCAGGACGAACACCACGAGTTGCATGGCCACATAATTGGTAATGGGTGCCTGCGGGTGGGAAGAATGAAAGTGGAAAACGCCCATAATCGCGTTGGCCCCGCCCGCAAGATACTTGTTCAGAAGTGCGGTAATCCAAAGTTGCTCAGGCATATGATCGCAATGCTGTAACGACTAAGTATCAATTTCCTTCGTCTACAGACTTCCGGCCTAGCTGAGCGGAAGTTGTTAGAAAGAAACAGAAATCAGAATCTGCGCCGCAGTCCGACATAGGCTTCGACTGCGGCCTCGCAGGCAACTGCGGCAATCGTTAGGCAAATACCGCCTAGAAAGCCGTAAAGGCCCGGCAAGGAAACTCTAAATATAACATACGCACCGGCTGCGAGGAAGGCGTAACGGAGTACCGCGCGGGCGACAATAATGCCTCCCCTTTCAGTACTTTGGCCGCTGGTAATGCGTTCGCCAAGACCCGCGATGACGCGCTCAAGCCAGACATGATTGACGTAGGAGATGACGGCACCGACGACGAACCCGGCCGTCACTACACGTCCGAATAAGAACAGACAGACCGCTACCCCAACAGCGCCCAAGATCAGGATGAAGCGGCGAATACGCGCGAGGGCTCCATCATAAAAACGTTCTGCGGGAGTATCGCTGGCGATCGGCTCGGTCATGCGCGTTCCAATAAATTACTGTAGCGCACGCGCTGTGAATTTGGAGAGAATGGCTACAGTGTCTTGATTTTGGCGACGCTCACCTGTTTTGCCACTTCATCGATGCTTAAGTCGGAATTCGCCGGCACCGCAAACCCCAGGGAGAGCACTCCTTGGCCCGACGCGATACCACCGGGCGCAAATTGCACCCAGCCGTAGCGGATGCGTTGGTCCTTGAAGCTAGCTGGCATGCGAAACCGCTTCAGTGCCGCATCATTCGACGGCTTATCGGTTTCGATCTCAAAGAGCAGTACATCACCGCCGGTCATGGTCCGCTGTTCGGCTTTCGTAACCCGCACCGTGGCAAACTGCTCGGTGACTTCGGAAGAGCCACCGACATCTCGCATACGATAGTCATCGAATAATTGCGATGCGTAAAACCACACGGGATTGCCTTCCCCCTCCTTCAGGTCCCATACCTTTGGAGGCTTGACCCCCTTCACCAAATCTTTCGAAGCTCTCTCGGCGTAAAAACGCGGCAACGGAAATGTCGCGGCCGACATCAACGCTGCAGCATCTTTCGCGGTTCCCTTCACTTCGCCAAAATATTTTGCAATGTCGCCAACCTTCTGCAACCCGGCCTGCTGGCCGATGACGAGCAGGGCGCCTGAAGCCGAGTCGTAGTAGAGGTCTGAACCAACCTGGCCGGAAGAATATTGTTTAGCTTCCTGCCACTTGCCCGGCACAGTTAAGTCTGCAAAGGTGCTTTGTATCTCCTGGGATTGTCCGGTACCGGTCACGCTGGCCAGCAGTAGTACGGACAGTGCTCGAATAACGAAACGGCGCATCCGACTGCTCCTCGAAACAGAATTATTGCTGCATGTTGAAAGTCGTTCGCAATTACTTTGATATTCGCGGGTTTGCGCGCGCTAGTCCTTGGCTTTGGTTACCATGCGAATCATTTGTATGAAACCGACCACCGCGCCGAAAATGATGCCGCCCAGAAAGAGCCAACGGGTGTGCAGCCAGTAATCGAGCAATTTACCGAGCAACAATCCCACCACAACCGCCGCGGGAATGATGAATGCGATCTCGGAGTATCGCGCCCAAATCACCGCAGGATTGTCAGATCCTTTGTCTTGTCGATTTTCGGACACGAAGCCAGCCTAACATTACATGCACGCTGGCGCTCAACAAATGCGCACCGGGGTTTGACCGCAAGTACACATCCCGATATTATCGAAGTGCGGGGTGGAGCAGTCCGGTAGCTCGTTGGGCTCATAACCCAAAGGTCGTAGGTTCAAATCCTACCCCCGCAACCAAACAAGTTCCTGATTACAAACGCCTTCCGTCGCAGCCGGAAGGCGTTTCTGTTGTACTTGCTCACAATTTGCTCACAGAATTCCAGCCGCGAATTTCGCATCTACATGATCCTCCCTTCTGTTTGGCTC
>Ga0302271_10003626_pt1 | contig 12914 bp, 10 predicted proteins | sample III_Bog_N1_1_FD_198767 | JGI IMG/M metagenome (GOLD analysis project Ga0302271, IMG submission 198767) | Peat permafrost microbial communities from Stordalen Mire near Abisko, Sweden - III_Bog_N1_1 | ecosystem: Environmental > Terrestrial > Soil > Wetlands > Peat | place: Sweden: Abisko... | reverse complement strand
TCCAATTCAAAGATAGAAAGAAAAAGGAAGATTAAAGAAGTTTTTTTCAATGATTTAAACAAATTACGAAATATTTAAAGAAGCAGCCGAGTTGGCATGTGTCATCAAAATTGTGATCATACCAGAATATTTAATAGTGAGTCAATTGTTTATGAAAGATAACTCAATTTTACTCAGTCTAATAAAATCTAATAGATCTTACTTCTTTTTTTCTTCCAAAAGCTGCATCTCACTTATGCTTATATGTTTTAAATACTAAGAGCAGCTCCTGCTAAGTACTTAATAAACTTAATTCAGACAGAAAAATAAATTAAAAGATTAACAATACAAAAAAACAAAAATCAAAACATGACTAAGATTGGTTTAATTGCAGTTGCAGCTGTTCTCCTTTTCTCTGCTACAGCATTGCTCCTTGTGAAGACTTCCAACACTGGCTTACGATCTGGTGATGGTGAGAACTGTGTCGGAATCGACATTTAACAAGGTCCTCTGCCTCCTCAACACTACTATGCCGTGAAGAATATTTGCCAGGACAATCAAATCATCACATTCTAACCTACCTATTCCCATTACCCGTTCGTCACTGACTGCCTTGCTCCTGGTGAAGAAGTCAGAACTAATTTTATCAAGTCCCCCGACTATACCGAGGTACACTCATCAGTGTCATGCTGAAAAAAGAAGAAAACGACCTGATGAAATCGGAAATGAAAAAAAACTGGAGATTGAGTCCCTCCTACAATATATACATATTGTGATTCTATTAAAGTTGTTATTTCTCATATGAAATAAACATAAAACAGACTAATTTTGGCAATTTTGCATGGTTATTTTTAAAAGATTTAGTTTAATGAAAAAGCTATTTGAATCAATTTGGAGGGAAGAGAAGTCATCTTGCATTTAGTTGGTTACCTTAGACAGTGTTGAGAAAATGATATTCATTAATTAACCCTTTTAAGTGATTTGATTCTTGGTAATTCCTATTTAATCCGTGGCTGATAAGGTTTCCCAATTAAACTTAGTCAGATTTGATAAGTTTGAATGTCTTATTTGATGTAAAGGCAACAATAACTAGAATTCAAAGAGTGAATCATATCATAATTGATAAGGCTGTCTAATACCAGTTGAGAAAGAAATAAAACAAGATAATCAGGGAGCACAAGAATGAGACAAAAAAATATGATTTCTGATAGAAAAACTTACTAAAAATTGGAAACCATTGTAAGGAACACCCTTCCAAAAATGAAAGAGAAATTTAAATAATTTTGAAGATTTTTTTCTCTTTCCTTTCAATAATACATGCTTAGAGTTGACATAATTGAATAGCAAGTCTAAATAAGTTTGCTATTTACATCTTTAAAGAGTATTCATATTTTTAGATTTTTACTTAATGAAGTTAGAAACTAAACCATTATTTTTGGGATAATTTTCAAAATCAGTTCATTTCAACAACATTTCACAATTTCTGTTCGCATTTTCATATCAAAGTATTTCTGAAATTAAAGTAATTAATAACTTTCAATTGAAAAGCCTCTTTTATTAAATTCGCCAATAGAAAGGGCGTTATCAATAATTAAATAATTTATGAACCAATCTTTCTTATCCCTCCCCCTCCCCCCCAAAGAAATCACACAGTTGATATCAATAAAAAAAATTAATAAAACACCTCCTTTCTTTTCCTTTAGTATCATCGCTAAATCACTCCTAACATGTCGCAACCCATCGAGAAAGAAATGTTAACTGAAAGTGGACGCATTCCAGTGAATCCCTTCGCATATGCTGAGAAGCGAGAAAGAGATATTGTCTGCGTGCTTCTCTCCGACCTCCATTTGGAGCACAAGAAACTTGAAAAACTCAAAGGATGGCATAAAGATTGCAACAATGATATCATCGATTACGTCCTCGTCATGGGTGACTTTGACAATCTCACAACACAGCAACAAACTGACTTCAATGAGTGCTGCAGATCCGAAGCTAGAATTACAAATCTGCTGAATTTCTTAGAATTCTTTTCTTGTCCGATTCTTCTGATCCCTGGGAATCACGATCCTCATACCATGCTGAAGCAGTACAGCTAATAGGAAGTCCCTCGATTGACGCAACATTCTTTGAATATTCACAGCAGGGCATACACACTTTCGAATTCCCTTTCTGTTCTGGCTTTCGGAGGGAGCATTCCAGGATATACATTCCCAGGAGGAGTCAAAACAGAATTATGGGAAGGATATCCTTTTACATCGGAAGAATAACTCGCCGATGCTGCAAGGACATTTGTCAATTAAACTCTCACAGGTGACAGTCATTTGACTAGTGATGCACAACAGTAATTCATATTGATGACACATGTTGGCCCATACAACTCCTCAACGACAATTGTGAAGAACAATTCGAACAACAATGATGATATTTATTCTGGAAGTACATACTTTGATGCAGTGCTTAATGATTTCAGCTCGAAGATTGTAGCACACGTGCATGGCCATACCCATGAATCCTTAGGAAGACAAACACTCTACAAGACATCGGTGATAAACCCTGGATCGATTTAAGATGGAAATTTCGCAAAGATTGCATTGCATAAAGATTCAGCGTCATAGAAATGGACACTAAGATCAAATCAATTCATCAATCTCAACTCATTCTGATTGAGGATCTGCTAAAAACAATATTTGAAATATTGACCTTAATCATAAACCTCATTCAATGATATATTTCGTGTGATTAGCAAATTTTGCATCGTAGTATATAGTGCAGAGTATGCATTTTAAGTTTGCTAATAGATTTCCTACAAATATTTCTCAATTCCTTCAATGAAAACACTAACAGCATTGAATGGCATTTTGTATTTTAAACTAACAGTAGCAAACATGGAGATACCCTGTATTGAATGTTTGTTAAGCCGCTTAATTATAAGAAATGAAATGAAAAAACCATTATGTTTAATGAAATTAATTTTAGTTTTGCTAGTTGTTTTTTTTGTTTTTAAAAACAAAAAAAGTGGCAACCAAGGTGGGACTCGAACCCACAACCTTCAGATTAGAAGTCTGCTGCGCTACCATTGCGCCACTCGGCTGAACATATTATTTAGTGTCTTCTTCGATTATTATCTTTAAAAAAATCCTCAATTCGATTAGTTAAAAAACAAGAATACCCATTTTAAGAAGAAGGAAGGGATTTTGTTAGTTAAAAATCCTCTTTCGAAGAACTACCTGCAGATATTGCAGCAGCTTTGAATATTTATTTTAGATTTTATTTTCGAAGAACATTGTTTAATGTGATTTTAAATAAGTAAAGCAAAGAGTTGATTTTAACTTTCTTGCTTGAAGCGAAATACTATTCTAAGTTAATCTAATAATAATCGTTACTTTTCAATGTTAAAATGATATTATCTCCCTTATTTTTGATTATCAATAGTCAAGTAATTCAAAGAAAAGAAGAAGAAGGAGAAAAATAAAAAAGAATTGAGCTAATAGTAAACATGAAACTAGTGAAGAAATGAATAGATAAGCAGGTTTCTTCAAGCTGTTAGTTACTTCAAACTTGAAATATAATAGTTTATAACTCTCATTTCTTAGGAGCAGGCTTGGCAGCAGCTGGTTTAGCGGCACCTTCAGCAGGCTTAGCTGCAGCAGGTTTAGCAGCAGCGGCAGGCTTGGCAGCACCATCAGCAGGTTTAGCAGCAGCGGCAGGCTTGGCAGCACCATCAGCAGGTTTAGCAGCAGCGGCAGGCTTGGCAGCACCGTCAGCAGGCTTGGCAGCACCGGTAGCAGGTTTAGCAGCACCGGCAGCAGGTTTAGCAGCCTTTGCACCAGGGGCACCAGCTGCTGGAGCAGTCTTGGATTCATCCTTAACTTCAGCTGTGACTTTGGAAACAATTCCTGCTGCGATAGTCTTACCACCTTCTCTGAGGGCAAATCTAAGACCTTTTGGGAAACAAAAAAGAAATCAATTTAATTTTTAAAAAAACTTAAAAAACTGAGAGAAATTCTCTCTCTCTTTGTATTGTTTAGGAAATATTACCAGGTGCAATAGGAAGTGGGAACTAGAGTTCAAGGTCAGCAGTGATGTTATCACCAGGCATGCCGAGTTTGTTGGCTCCTTGGAGAGTGATCTAAGCTGCAACATCAGCTGTTCTCAAGTAAAGTTGAGGTCTGTAACCATCAGGGAAAGGTTTCTTTCTGCCTCCTTCTTGTTCGGTTAGGATATACAAGTTAGCTTCGATTTTCTTGAAGGACTCTTGAGAACCAGGCTTGGCAAGAACTTAACCTCTTCTGACATCTTCTCTGGTGACACCTCTAAGGAGGAGACCAACATTGTCACCAGCCTCAGCATAATCGAGTTACTTTCTGAATGTTTCAATACCAGTGACTGTGACTTTGATGATTTTATTGGAATAGCCGACAATATCGATATCTTCACCAATCTTGACTTTACCGGCATCAACAGTGCCTGTAACGACTGTACCTCTTCCTGGAATCTAATAAGTGCCTTCAACTGACATCATGAAGGGTTTATCAGTGACTCTTTCAGGAAGAGCAATCTTTGTATCCATGGTTGCAAGGAGTTCATTCACCTAGGTTAAAAAAGTTAAAAACAACATGATCAGAAACACACTTCGTACAAGGAAATCAAAATGTTTTTTGTGAAATTTATTGGAGAAGCCATTAATTAAAATTCTTTTGAATATTTTAAAGATATCTCCTTCCGTATGCTCAATTCGATCGAACTTGAGGTGCTCGATGACGCCCTCGACGACTGGCTTGCAAAATTTAGCGCATACAAGACTGACCGAGCCATCACCTTGCAGTGATAAACTCAGAGTTTGTTATACATTTCACTCAAAGTGTAGACTCCTTTGGCCAGCGTCTGTCGAACGAATCTTAAGGTTTTGGTAGGAATTTGTTTTGCCACTCGCATCTAACCCAACGCCTCTCTTGCAATACGCCTTTCAGTGTGGGTTAATTAGTGCTTGTGGGGTATATTATTTGTTAAATTTGTTTGATTCTTTTCCCTCCTTTGCAAAAATAATCACAATATTTGGCCTTTTAAAAATCTACCTTGTTGAGTCCGAGCTCAGGATCAGTGCCATTGAGAGCGCACAGAGCAGAACCAAAGATCACTGGGGCGGTATCACCATCGTACTCATACTTAGTGAGAAGTTCTCTGACTTCCATTTCCACGAGTTCTTGAATTTCGGGATCCTTAGCCATGTCACACTTGTTGACGAACACAATAATGGTCTTAACACCGACCTATCTGCAAAGGAGAATGTGTTCTCTTGTTTGAGGCATAACACCATCGGTTGCGCTGCAGACGAGAATACCTGCATCCATCTTAGCAGCACCTTAGAGAATAATTAAAAGGAAGTTTAAGAAATGCCATTTCAAAAAAGTCTTTTTGAACTTTCGAGAAGATTCTGGAGATAATTTAATATGTTTATATTTTGAATTAAGATTATGATTAAGAGGAAAGAGGCAAAAAAGGACGGGAAAAGTGAAGAAATCTTGAGAGATTTTTGTATCTTAAATAAAAAAAGGCTTTTTTCCCCCAAGGAAATCAATTATTTTCATATGTGTGTGTGTTTTTACCTGTGATCATATTTTTAACATAATCGATATGTCCTGGGCAATCGACGTGTCCGTAATGTCTAGTTTCAGTCTCATATTCAACTGTGGCTGTGTTGATGGTGATACCTCTAGCTTTTTCTTCAGGGGCTTTGTCGATGGCATCATAAGCAAGGAATGTAGCTAATTTTTTATCAGCGCAGACCTTGGTAATGGCGGCAGTTAAAGTTGTTTTGCCGTGATCAATATGACCAATAGTACCGACATTGAGATGTGGTTTCGCTCTCACAAACTTAGCGAACTAGAAAGAAGGCACAAAGCAGGCGTTTTTTCCTGCGAAGCTGCCCAAACCAAGCACGTTCTTCAGCATCTCTTGTGTTTTTTTTTTATTAGGAATTAAAAATTACAAAAATAATAGATTCTTGATTTATATTTCTTTTTTAGAAAGGGGGAAGCATTTCTTGGGGGAGTTTTTCTAATACCCTTCCTTAGAGGATAGAGAGAGAGATATTCAGTTTAACTTTATTTTTAAGATATCTCCCAATCAACCCCCCCTCAAGTTATCGTTTAGAAGATATGCTATTTGAAAAAAGAATAAAAATGGATTTTCCTTATTTTTATTGAGTGATAGGTAAATGAAAATGGAAGGAGAGTAATCATCTCGAGGACATCTTACCATTTCAGCGATTTTTATTTATTTTAGGAATTTTGAATCAAGATAGGCAGAAGTAAAAAATCTTGAATAGCTTATTGCTTTTTTACAGCAAAATTTTGCAAATCAAAATTATTCGTTAATAATTCTAAACGGTTGCTGAGAAGAACTTAAACACTTTGCGGGTACTTTACTTCTTTTGAGAGAGAACATGAATGCCACAACTAAACTAAGAGTTCCTAGTAGGTCTAGTAGTACTCATCCTCCTGTTCATTAGAATGTTACTCCAACATCTGCATGTTAAGTAAAATCCCAATTCGAAGCTTCACCAATTCTTCGTTCAAAAACAGCAAACAAGCAAACCAATCATTTGAGATTCTCAAAAGAGAGTCTCACAGAACCATCTGTAGAGAAAAATGAAATATCAGAAGCGGATTTAAATCACATTATTCTGAACAGCAAAGAGGTCTTTTAGTAGCAGCTCAAGTAGTTTAAATAACTGAATGATTTTGTCTCCAAAAGAACAGCTATCGATTTCGAAGAGGACAACCATGCTTTGAATGAAGATTCCCATGATAAATCAGGAATTTTGTCAAAAGAAAACTCCTTATTTCCATCAAATAAACCAATAGAACAGAAGCAATTATAGAGAAACCAAGAATCTTAAGTAGTTAGGAACACATAAGATCGCAATAAAAGCACAGAGAAAGTAGTAGTCCACGATTAATACTACCCTCCTGGAATAGTAGAACCTACAATGAATCAGAAATTGAAAAATAATGGCAAAAAAGTATTTCATGAAGAAAATATCCAACGAAAGTCTAGAAATCACTATGAAAACTACAACAATCTGCAGAATAACTCAACAATTTCCAATAACTATGATGACACTAAGAGCTTTACCTATGAAAGAACCATTGACACAATGGACGAAGAGTATGAAAACAATCATACAAATAATGATAATTCATATAAGGAGACAGTTCTTAAGCTAAGTTAATCGAAGGGAAAATTAATGACACCTAAGGAAAAGGACGATAATTAGCCTACTGAATTGTCCTATCGAAACTAGCATTACTTCCCACCTGTGTCTTCGTTTTTAGGGTTCTTTGCAACTGAACAAGCATTTCATGAGCCTTTAGAAGAAGAAATGAACTTTTATGGATCTAGAGTTAGCTGTAAAAGTAACAATAATACCACAAACCCATTAGAGATGTAGTCGAAGCAAGAGTAGTAGTATTAATAATCTCGTCGAGCTGAAGAACTTGAGAGGATCTGTAGATATTAGCAGGATAAGCTTGATGCGTTGGAGAACGAGTTGAAGCAACGAGAGAGGAGATGGCGAGTTAGTTCAGAATGGTTTGAATAGCGAATTCGAGAATAAGATGAATTAATCGAGTTGAAAGCAGCTAAAAATAGGGAATTATTGAATTAGTTGTAGGATCTTACGAGTGAGAAGAGTATTGCTAATGGGGAAGTCAGGGAAGTATTACTGGAGGTGAGGGAATAGAACAATGCTTTGTAAAATGAAAATGATGAGTTAAAAGCGGAAAATGAAGAAAAAGATAGGATTAATTTTAGTTTGAAGTCAGAAATAATTGGTTTGCAGAGTGAGTTAGAGATTATATGCGAGAGAGAACGAACTGCAGAACGAGCTTTACGAGATGAAAGGGAGAATAAAATGGGACTGGAAAGATTAGTAGCTGTGCTAAAACTGAAAAATGCAATGAATAATAGGAATTTAGCTGTGGAGAGACTGGTTTAGATATTGAAATCGACAATCCTGAAGAGAAAAGTTGTTTCTTGGGCGGGATTAAAGGAAAATATGGAATAGAGTGTACTTAAAAGGTCTTATGTGGAGAGGAGAAGAATGGCGAGTTTCGGAAAGTATTTGTTTTTGAAATTCAAGAAAGCAGCAAATAGGGTGTTCTTCAATCGTCTGAGATGTGCAGATGAAGCTGAAGTTGCGAAGGAGTAGATAATTTAGCAGAGATTCTTAATAAAAATGAAAAAGAAAGTATTTATTTCTTGGAAAAACCAAGGAGCTGCTCTGAAGGCAAATAAATCACAAATAATCAGAGATCCAGCTAAATTATAGTGTCCCTCTCTGGATGGATTGAATTCAGCTTTGAAGAGAGCCATTTCTAGAATCGGGTTAAGAGATGCCTTTGAAGCTATCCTGGCAGAAGCTGAGTCGTTTTAAAGCAATAAAAAGGAGATTCAATCGATCGGAACACGGAATTTTGATTTCAAAGATGCTAATAGAGATGTAACTAGGCATAGCAAAGCAATGAGCACAAGAAATGTTCTTTAGGCTGCAGAATTGCTAACGAAGAAACTCAAATAGATTTAGTTCTTAATGATCCAGCAGGCATTTGAATAAATCCAGGGATATGCTAAAAATAACAAAAATAAGAATCGAATTGGCATACTAAAGAAGATTGTTTACTCAAAAGAAGAAAATGAAGAACAAAGAGAGGAGGAAGGGGATGATAATAACAGCATGTTATAATTCAAAAGACAAGCTCTGGGAAAGCTGCTTGCAAAGAGCATACTTAAAGCTACAAAAACTGCATAAATCTCAGCAATAAGGTAAAAACATTCATCAAATCCAACTCAAAGTATTTGGATCTTTTTTAGCTACCTCATAGGTCATTCAAAAATATTTAATTATTTTTTTTTATTTGTCCTTCTTCTTCTCTAAAAAGTCGATGGAAGAACGGCGTCGAATCCATGAGAGTCAGAGAAAGAGCCTAGAGAATGTCCGCGAGTTTCCATGCACGAAATGAGTAGCTCAAATCATAAGTCATGAGCTTTTTAGAGTAAAAGTAGAAGAAATAAGTAAACAAAGTGGATTCAGGAAGCTAAACAGCATAAGGTAGAACAATAGAAGATCGATAGTTAGAAAAGAAAGGTTTAATAAACACCCGAGAGGACTCTAATGTTGAAAATTATATTAATAATAACAGTCTAGCTATAACGAATAGTAATACCAAGTTAATAAAATAATAATATGACAACATCGGGAGTCTCAAGAATAAGTTAGTTCAGCTAGGCACTTCGATGTGCACGTTGATCCCTAGAGATTTACATAAAGTTACAGAGAAATCATGGAATCATGAAATATCTCCGTATTCTGAGGATAATAATATGGATAATTCTCAAGGATTTGCTGGATAAAATGAAGAAAAGAATCAAAATCAATAAACTGATATGATTTCAAGCATCTGCTCAGAACAAAGATTAGTTAGAAATAGCTGTCACAGCAAGAAACAATGAGCAACAAGAAACGGAAGAATAATACATATATGGCAGAACGTATAATTAAAATTTTAACAATAAACGAATTGATTTACAAGTGGAGAGAGGGAGAGCTTTTCAAATATTTTATCTTTGATCAACTCTCTTTCTCTTTGTCAAATCTGATAAAAAGCTAGAACAGTATTTCACAGCATTACTAATTGGATTTGTAAGATTAACTTTGTTTAATTAACTGCACTTGAAGCAGTTCTAGAACATCCCATCAGCCAATACATTTCCCAATAGATTTCTAAGCACTTTACAATATAACTAACCAAGGGATAATTCAACTTAACTGAGCAGTCTCTGCTTTCTTTTTCCTACATATCACTTTATTTCGTTGCTGAATCCATTTTGTATTTTGTGGGACAAGGAGGGTATTTAACCAATTAAGGAGACACAGAAAACAATCCAACAAACAGGTTACGTTATGGGAAATCCACAACAGATAAGCAAAAGCGGACACGTGCAATAGAATGAGATTATTTACTTTGTAGTCGTAATTGTGTTGTTTGTTCGTTAGCTAATTGGTTGATTGAAAAAGTTGCTTAATTTAGATTGTTCAAGGGGTAGAAAAGGGGGGATTTTTTAATCTCGGTTGATCTATTAATATCATATGTCCTTGATCTGGTTAAATGATATTTATAACTTCATAAAAAGCTTTCCAAAATCTGAAAATATGGCCATAAGCCCAAAGATGTTAGAAAAATAGTTCTTTCCTGTTTTTAATTCATTGTTTTTGTTGTATCATGGATGACTATTGAAGTTTTTTCTCTGTTTATTTGTTATTTCCCAGTTTCTATTTTTTGAAAAATGCATTCGATTCTGCAAAAAATAAACTACAATTTTTCTAGATTGAGTTCGTTCTAGAAATTCTTAATACCATCTAAACCACACCCACTAATGTTAAATCTGCTGATTCATCAAGAGAATAGTTGACTATAAATACTCCCAAAACTAGCCATGATTATGTAAAATAAATAAATCCAAACACAAAACAATCACAATCATTTCGGTAAATTACCCAAAAACAAATCCTAACATCAGCTTAAGATTACCTAATACTTTGGTCTCCTTTTCTCCTGCACCTTGCTCATGAAGTCATCTTTGATCAACTCTACAAAGAAACTTAAATTACTGTTCTTGTTGTGTTCTCTCTTGGTGTTAACTTCAGCAACGAAAATCGACAATATCGATGAAGAAACCTACACTCGATTCCAAAGGGATATCAAATTCTCTCCTGAACTCCTCGATTTGGAGGTGATTACTAAGAATCATCTCTCCCATCGAGATACGTAACTCTGCGTTGAAAGAGTCAGCTAAGTGAGTCTAGGTATTTCAAGAATCATCGACAGAGTCTTGGAAAATAACGGCAGTTTTATTGATCTGCTCCTAGACATCGTCTAAATCGACCGTAATCTACTTGAAGTCTGCTTTCCTCATGAAGATCTCTTCAAAACTAGCTTAAATCGTATGAATGTTTATCTGCATGACTTACAACCAACACGGAAAGTCAACTTTTTGGAGAACACCCTCAGAGGCTAGCATATATGCAATGACTACAAGGAATTCATTGGTATTAGTGTCATGGAGGTTCACATGACATTGCACAACAATAAAAGTCTCCTTAATCTGTTGTAAAGCTTTGAATACTTTGACAAGATCGTTAACGATCTCCTCAGGAATTGTCAAAATCTCGAAAGAGTTAAGGAGATAATAGTCTCAACACCGTTATTGACAATTGTTGAATCTCTGAAAAGGACTGTGAGAACAAACACTGACACTGGTATGGATTTGAGAACTACTTATGGCACTACTACAACTACTGGTACATTTACTATGGACTCTCTTCCTGAGAATTGTAGATGGAAAACAAGAACTTTTAACAATGAAGCTCTTGATTTGATCACGGAATTGATTGATTTAATCGATATTACCAGCAAAACAACAACGACAACAACAACAGATGAGTCTCTTGAAACTGTAAAGCTACTCAGAACAAGAAGAGCTGACGAAAGAGTCTCTGTTACTTCTTTAGACACTACTTTAACAGATACAAAGCTGCTCCTCAGGAAGATTACAGTACTCTACAATGGAATCGTGGGAACACTTGATGAATGTGATTACATCGATTACACGACAAACCTAGAACTTATGGACTACAGGATTATTTCTAGAATTGCATACTTGAGAAATCCCTAATTGCTGGTATCTCTCCTCCAAAGGTTGATTGCAGCTCCTCCTACTTCAGATGTTGTCAAGATTCTTGAGAAACTCTATGTTGTAGTTGTGTAGAACGTAACCAATCTAGAGGGCAACAACACTCTACCCACGATTGACTTGATTTCTACGAACTTTATTCCTACCGAGAAAATGGAAAGAATAAGGAAGGCTGTTGAGAAGGAAGACATTCTAAATGTGACTCCAAGAAAATCTGATACTTTGATGGATTATATTGATTATGGTGATGAAGATGTCAGAAGAAGAGATGGTGTTGTAGGGGATTTACGGCAATTTATCAAGACAGAACTTTGCTGGAAAAAGGAGCTTATGGACAGTACTTTCTATGAGACTATAAAAGGGGTTTTCATGGGAATTACAGAAATCGACAGGGAAACGATTGAGAAGCTAGTTGATATGGTCCACCGATGTGATACTACTGATGTCTAAACTGGATATTTAACACCTCGAAGATTCTCCGTTTTAAGAATCACTACTCAGTGCGTGAATCTCAAACTGAGATAATTGTTAAATCTTCAAAGAACTGATGACATGGATTACTTGGTGATCTCAAGTTAACTCCGATATCTCTTGGAAGACATCAGAGAGTGTCTCAGAACGAACGAGGTTGATGTTCTTAATTTGAATTGAGAAAATCAAACTAAGATATCTATCTAAATGATAAATGGGAATGTATTAGTTTAATATAAAGTATGTTTCTATGTGCTATTACACAGCAGTATGTCTTATAATATGTTGCAGGCATATTGTGTTAAAATTAGAAAAAATAATTGCTATTTTTTGTGTGAAAAAAAAAAAGATATTTGAATTTAATTGTCAGCCATTGGGGGTACTTCAAGAGCTTTTAAATGGCTAAGATAATGAATTGTCTTGGGATCTAAAAGCAGCCAAGAACTCTAAGAAAGAACAGAGAAATAACACAACAATTACATTTTTACTTGCTTCTTTTCTTCTTCTTGATTTCATCGCTTATCTCCCCAAGAACTTCAAAACTCATTTATTCAGAGAATAATTGGATGAGTCACTGTCTCCCAAGAATATAAAAATTATCTATTCCTTTTTGAATTCTACTTATCCTCCTACATTAACAACTATCTGTCTCATCCAACAAAAGCAATTAGTTAAATCAAAACAAAATTATTAAGAAAAACACCCCGATT
>Ga0302271_10003625_pt1 | contig 12916 bp, 8 predicted proteins | sample III_Bog_N1_1_FD_198767 | JGI IMG/M metagenome (GOLD analysis project Ga0302271, IMG submission 198767) | Peat permafrost microbial communities from Stordalen Mire near Abisko, Sweden - III_Bog_N1_1 | ecosystem: Environmental > Terrestrial > Soil > Wetlands > Peat | place: Sweden: Abisko... | reverse complement strand
CGAGATTTCATTTAGAAGAAAAAGGATAATACAATTTTGTTGAGACAATAAAACCTTAGATTATTGAAAGCTATCTTTTAGTATGTAAACAAAAGTCACAGATGCAACCTTCAATAGAAAAATTAAATAATTATCACATGACTTATGGGGAGAGTATTTGCTTTAGGAAATGTAAAATTAGCTGATTTCGATGCAAGAAAACTGATTGGCAATATTTTACAGCACAATTTATATTAATTATCAACTTAGTCAAAAAGTCGTTATTTTTGTAGGTTTAATAGATCTACATATGGTTTTTCTCTGGCTCTTGAATTCATCAAACCAATGATATGGTAGAAAAATATGTATTTTTTCATTTGTATTCTTCAAATTATTTTTGGGGATCCTTGAAATTAACATTATTTCTTCAAGAGAGCATATTAAGAAGTTTTCTAAATTAGCCCAGGTCATAATAAATGAATCTCCTCTTCCAATTACTGATAATCTGAGTCCTAAATGTAAATATTTTATCTAAGTTTTTCCAGATATGATAAAACAATAAAACCAACTAGTATTATATCATTAAACCATCCTTTAACCCACAAAACTTTCAATTCAATAGGAGAAGCTACTAAACCTTAAGAGCAAGAAAATTGATAGGAACTCCAATAACTTGTGTTTTTTCAATTAAACACAAACACACATCTCACTTTCAAATTTTCATACTTTTTTTAATATGATTTAATCTTGCTAATGCAAGCAAACCCACAACAATAATTTGTAAAAAGATGTAGTTACTTCTTAAACGACATACGGAAATAAACACGAGGGAAATAAATCAACAAATATGCTTAAAAACTCAAATAATCATTATAATTCTCTTCACTATTATCTTCAGAATCTGCAGAAATGACATGCCCATCTACCTTCAGGTACTCTCCTTGATCGTAAGGTTTCATCACAAAACGTATGGCAGTAATTCTCATCGCAAACATCACAGATTAATAACAGATTTTCATTATCTGATCTCTCGCATTTATAACAAATAGTCGGTTCAGAATTCCCTGGCTAACCAGCTTACCTGTCTTCCTCATCTTAAAGAGCTTATGCTTCTTCAATATAATCATTCTCATTGATTTTTTGTTTTTTCCTTCTAACAAACGTATAAGGTTCGTTCTTGCTAACTGTCCCATTGAAATTTCTTTTCAGAATCTTCGAGAATTCCATTCTACACATAGGACATTAATTCGTGACCTTCGACCAATCAAAAATGCATTTAAAACAGAATCTATGCTAGCAATCGATTTCTCCAAAGAATGAATCTGTCGGTTGATCTAAGCAAATAGTGCATTGAAAATTTGCAATATCTTCAATGTGAGCTGCTTTCACTAATTTCTTCCTAGTCTTCCTTTCACCTTAGTCAATGCTGTTTAGTTGCTAATCTTTTTTCTACGAAGAAGGCGAAGAACCAGTTTAATATGGGTTTTCTAAAAATTCTGAAAACTTCTCTTTCTACGACAATAGCTGTTGTAAACTAGGATATGACAGTGATTGCTACTAGGATTAGGTTTGCAGTAAAGGTAAGGATTTTTGAGAATTTAGCTAGAGCCTTTTTGGTTTAAATAATGGATTGGTGTTTTCAAATAACATTTCTTTCTCGAATAATTCGTTTTCGTCAAATTAAGGATTGTCATCAATAAAAGAGTCATATGAATCATTGTAATCATTCTTTGGACTATGTTCTGTGCAACTACTTTCTATGTCCTCATTTATTTTCTTTGGTTTTCTTCTCGTTTATTTATTTTTACCATTTTAAGGTATCTTTTCAACTTCGTATTCTTCATCGGAATCGACAATTTTCTTCCTTTTTCCTTTACTATCTTATTTCTAAGTACTATTTTAGCTTTCCATTTTTTTTTAAGATTTACTATCAGTTTTGAAAAGACTATTTAAAGGACTCTTGAACGTCGTTCTCTTTTATTCTTCATCTTCCTCTTCTCTGATTTTATGTTTCTCAAGACATCTTTTCTTCTTGGGATCTTAACATAACCCTAATTTTTTTTACATTTCTTAATCTTTGGAATTATTTTTTTATTTATTCTTCATTTTGCCTCCTTGGCCAAACTCAAAATCGTTTTAAACATAATCAGAGCTGATATCTTGACTCTCTTCGTTGTAAAACACTTTTAGTTTTAGACACTTATCTTCTTCTTCTTCCTCCTAATCTTCATATTCATATCTGCTTCTTTTTGTATTTTAACTAGACGCTTTCTATAAATTTAGCTTTTTAATATCTGAGACTTTTCCGCTGATCCGGTCTGATTTTTTAATAGCATAATTGCTCTTACCATTTTTATCCTTATTAGCCTTCTCAAAATTGAGTTTATCTTATCGTAGACCCTTTTCTTTATCTTCAAATTAACTCAAAATCGAGTTAATCCCATTCATGCAAGGAACAGGAGCTGAATGAGATATTAATGAAGGCTTATTCTCTTGTTATTAATAATTTCTTGCTATCTCTTTCAAGGCTTCAACTTCATCTCTATCCTCATCGTCATCATCGTCACTTTCAGATTCCTAAAATACCTTTCTAGATTTTGTCTCGAATTAGTTAGTTTTAGGGGATAATTTTTTCAATGTAAATGACGACTAAGCCATTAATGACTCCTACTCTTCATCACTTTTCGGTTTCTGCATGTGAATCTTAGAATCATTGTTAACACTCTTCGATTTGAATAGCTATTTGATATTAGAACTCAGATTGTTTCTCAAAGGTATATTTTCACTTTCTTCATCGATTTCAATATCTTCTTGGGAATATTGTTACGTTGAATGATTATGATTGGATTTTTAATTACTACTTTAGCCTTATCTATGCTGATTTAATATGTCCTTCATTGAAAATTATTATCTGGCGGGAAGCTAATTATTTGAGCAAGAAGAAGCAGAAAGAGGCAAAAGATTTTAAATTTAGTTCTTTCCTTGTCCGCAATTCGCGTCTTGCTGGGATTGCTGCTCATCGCTGAGTTTGCTAGAAGAGTTCACTTGCTTAGACGTGTTCAATTCATTAGTTTAGTGATTTGAACCATGGCTTTGAAGTAACTTTTTGGATGGAGACATTTACTCTAATTATTCAGATGATTGAGTGTAGGATCTTTTTTCAGACTAAGTCGAAGATGTTTTTTGTAGATCTTGTTCAATATCATCAGGTTGGTTTGATTTACTTTCGTTGCATAGTTTCCCTTATTCCTGCTGCTGTTTCTCATTAGGTGACATGGAAGATTTTGTGTCTAAAGAAGCGCTGTCGGACTTCTCTAAACTCGAAGATTGAACTTTTGTGAGATCTTTCTGAGATTGCATCTTTTCTTATTGATACAATTTAACAAATTTTTTCTGAGAAGTTTACACCTACTGCTTATTGCTGCTTGCGCTGTCATCTGGAATGCCTTTAGGACGGAATTACTCGATGGCGTTATCATCGCTATCACTGGAGGAAAACGGATAGCTAGAATTTTTAGTCGGTTGCTATTACTATTATTCAGAAGAGCTTGGCTGTTTTGAGTGAACTAAAGTGGAATACTAAGTGTTATTATTATTTAAAGGCGCTTTTGATGCCTTTTTGTTAGCCTATGGACCTGAAAAGTCTAATCGCTTCTTATCAAATTTATTGGATTGGAAAAATCTCTCAAGAAGCGCATCTAAATGAGAAGAACGGTTTGGATCAATGGATGCTTCAATGGAAGTATCCTTTTTCATTTGTTTCATATTAAATTGACCTTCTGAATATGGGATGGGTGAAGGAATTGTTATTTATTCTATTGAGGAAAAAATTAAAGATGTGCGCTGCTGCTGCTTTGTCTCCCCCAAAAATACCTTAATTTATATTGCTTTCGAGTCCAGATATTACTCACCCCCAAGAGGACTGCTATTTACGCGTCTTCTAATGTTTTTTATTCTTAAATTTTATAACATCTTCTTCCTTCCCCAATTTTATCTGAACCTGCTCTTTTTGAATTTCCCTCTTGAATCAACTTATCTCTTTGTGTTTTCTCTCCCCCCAAAACCTTGGTTTATTTTTCCTTCGATAAATTAAACCTTATTGTTAGTTTTCTTTCTCTCTTTCTTTTTTATTTCACTCTACAAAAAGAGCCATTTTTATTGTCACTCTCTTGAACAAATAACAAAACTGAAAGATGAAGACAACTGTGATTACAAGATCATGATTTTAGAAAAGGCGCCAAGCCAGAAAGAATTTGACTCTACTAAGAAGTCAGCATCTCCATAACTTGAAGAAGTGATAGGGAAATAAGGATCAAAAGAGAAAAGAATCTTATGCAAAAGAAAATAATTGAATTAAAAGTGTGAGAAAAACATAAAGAATGAATTAAAATTTACCTAACCATACTAAATATCAAATGAACAATATTCTTTCATGGTTTCGTTAAGAAAAGCCAAGAATCTCCTATCATGTTGCTTACTTCCATAGAGGACGATCACGTGGCAAAAATTTAAATATTATTTTTGGCTCCAAAGTAGTTTTTTCTTTGTTCTCTGCTCTCCTTTCTTTTCTTTTTTCTTCTATGTTCAATGAATGTAGTCAAAAATGATTCTAACATCTAAATTTTTATTTAAACTACTTCTGTGTTATATTTTAAATAATGAGTCTTTTCATAATTGTCTTTATTCCCTTTTGTTCGTGTGTGCGATCATTTGAGAACTTGCCTTGATTAAAGAGGCGTGCATTTCATCATCTTAGTTTCCTTTGAATGCATACATTATTATTACTACAGACTATGCCTTTTTGTTTGAAAAAAGCATGAAATAATAAGAAATAAATGTTGTCCTCCTTGAAAATATAACCTCTTAAATGTTTCCAACACATAGCCCATAACCTTTAGAAAGATAATCTATTGCATAGGCTGTGTGAACTATGATTAGATAAATCATATGGTCCTATTTAGATTATCACATTATTGTTGAGTTTAATGATCGTCTTCTTTTTTTTTCAACCAACTGGTCTGATTATTTACTATGCTACAAAAATACAATCTACCTATCAAATAACCTTTGAATCTTGATGATCAGTATGGTTATTATAGAGTGTACTTGTTTCCTTGAGTCTACACAAAGAATGCCTAAGAATTTTAAATTCAGTGTGTCTAAAAGAACTTCTGTTTCAAGGATGACAACAACAATACCAACAAGTTATTTTCTTTTTTAAGAAGATACAAAAAAACCAGTAAAATGTGAAAATTGTCGGACTTAAAAAAGTTCTTATTTTTGTAAAAAAAAATGTTGAAAAAAATACATGTCCAAAAATAAATTTCATATTGATATGGAAAGGCATATTTAGTGGTTTAAATGGAATCAGATTAGATATTTGATTAGTTAGAAGTAGTAAGGATTTTGAAAAGAAATTCATAAAGGAATCATCATATTTTGGATATCTCTTTGTCTTTTAAATAAATTAGTTAACTTTCGATTTGCTAAGTCAGAAAAACAAGACAAAAATACAGAGAAACTTAAAGTAAATAAATCATGGAAGAGGTCTAAAATAAGATTCAATAAAAAGGAGATATGGAAATATAATTAATTGTTAAAAAATAGACTCGTTTCAACTTCTTATTAGGTTTTATGTTCTTTCTTACAAAAAACAAATAAAAATAAAATTTTCTTTGAAAGAGATAATCAATCGATAGAAATCTGCGAAACATGAAGAGTTTTGATTATTTTTTCATGGAAGGGTAAATCCAGAGAATATTAAAATTGAGGGGAAGAAGGGGGAGGAATATTTTGTGGGTGGTAACTGTTTTTACTGAGATACCAAAGAGATAATTGTATTCTGGAAATAGTAGTGTTTAAAGTATATGAACTTCATGGTGTTTCATGTATGAATTGTATTCTTTTCTCATTTTATCTCAGTGAAAAAAGAAAAATAATTATTGGCTTTTTAAATAGTTTTTATATTTATTATCGAAGTGGCACATCGTATTATGCAAGAAATTACAACTATGTTCTCATAATTGAATCCTGAAAATGGCCTATGATTCTCCACAATTAAACATATGAAAAATATTTGTGTTCTTTGTAAAATAAAAAAAGAAAGAACAAATAAATCATGTTGAAACTTTAATTTTTCTTCTTTTTCTCTCTTTGCCCTATTAGAGCCAATAATAATTGCTTTGAGTTGATCCATCAAAGAAAGCGAAAAGTGGAAAAATGAATAACACAAAGGAAGTGCCATATATAGAGAGCGAAATTAATTAGGAACTGAAAAAAAAAAATAATCGAAAGAGAAAATATTATTATTACAAAGGAGACGCAGCTGCTTAACTCTAAGGGAGCTTTGAAGAGTCCTTTTCTTTTTGGTTGAAGGAAATGTGGTGGCCACAAAGGAAAAGAAAGAAAAAAAGAAGAAGAAAATGCCTTGTTGTTGTTAATAAATGAAAGGCATGTGCATAGATATCCTTTAGGGAGTTATATTGTACTTTTGGTCTCTCTTTTGTTGAGAGAGAGGTAATTAACAGAAGGCATGGGAAAATGAAAAGCTAGATTTTTTAGTTCAGTTTGATTTTTTCTGTGGGTCTATTATTTTTAGAAGGATCTTAGGGTTGATCGCTCAATTGCTTATTGTCTACTAGCTAATGATATTGTTTATGTTGTGTATTGTGTGTGTGTGTGACTAATAATGAATATACTTCTTTATCTATGAGTGGTTAATAACAATGCTGATGAATTAGGAAAAAGGAAGAAAATGATTCAAGAAATCTAAGAAATTAGTGGATTAACTCTAGCAATTCAGACACGAGAGCTGCTGTGAAAAATTAGGTTTCATTTTTTTTACCTAAGAAACTCTCTAATAAGCTAATTCATTCTGCCAGAGTCACAAAGTATGATCCAAACTAACACCCTCAGAATTTATTTTCATTCCTGTTAGCAGATTAGCATGCGTCGTTCGAACTCGACTGCGATCTCTTGCCTCTTTGTCTATTCAAGAACATAAAAAAAATACAATTATTATTTTCTCGAAAAATAAATCCCCAAATTTTGTTATAAATACGTAGACGAAAGGAACACATGATCTGACCGATGATCTCGACCTTTCGGGCATAGTTAAAGGTCTTTAATTTGATCCTTGAGTAATTCTTCTAATTTGAAATCACTAACGATACTCAGATTTTTTTTCTATTATCTGCAGCCAAAAAGTGGATTCTTCTATGCACTAGCGAAATTGTATTTTTGCTGTGGCTAGATTTTAAGCGGATGTGTAAAATTAAATGTATTATTGATCCCTTTGTGGTTTTCGTGCCTTGGTGGAGGAGGTTCATCGTCAAACAGCTTTGTTGTATCGTGACTCGTAGAGAGTAACTCTCTTGCTTAAAAGGCTTTCTGAGCTGCTACAAAATATCATCAAAAGAATTTATTTGGGATCCAAAAAATCAACGAAAGTTAAAATTACCTTGTAATTGATCTCCCGAACAAGAATAATCATACTTGAATTTGCTCTCCCCTACAAGTGCCTCCTCTGAGGAACTCTTATTGTTCGGATTGCTACTTATGTTCGGATCATCTGTGGTGTCTGTCTGCTACAACAAATGAATATCTTAACATTTTCAAGGAATTAAAGGATTTTCTGTTGAATTGCATTGAATTCTAGATAATCATAGAAATATTGAATGTTTACTGTGCGTTGCTCAAGATATTCCTTCATTTCAATTTATTGTTTCTTAATAATCTGCTTGATGTTTTCAAATGTCTTCTGTTGGTTATTTTTTTTCAATAAATAGATTATATAAATAAAGTGCTTTATCCCTTGCGTTATTATTGTATTTTTTCCCACTCTAAAGCACTCAGTTTACTCTGAGACCTTTTAAATAAACATAAAACCCTTCTTCTTCATGTTCATTTACCTAATTTGAGTGAGCTTTTCCTGTTTTTCGGTATTAAGTTCGTGCTAGAGAGTAGTTGACTCTTCCAGTATCTTTCCAGCTCTCAATTTGTTCAGCTCTGTAGTTTTTTTCATGGAAATCTTCTTGATAGTTCAGGGAGCTTTCTAGTTCATTTACCAGCGATTCATCAACCCATTTATTGAGATTTTCTTCTTCATTTGGTGTATATCTACATAAGTTCCTCTGATTGCCTTGTCCCATTATGATTTTTTCAGCTTCTTCACCTTCTTCTCCTCTCCATATTTTCTGAGCTTTATGTGAATCCCTAAATCCGTCAAATAGCGGTTTATGTAATCTTCCTAGTTCTTCTCGCAACGCCATAATCTACTCCAGTTCTTAAGTTGTTCCTCCGATTGACGAGTTTAATTTATGAATGGATTATTGAGGCTGAGCAGAGTGCGCTCGCAGCCTTTGTTGATTAGTATTAGCTATTGTGCTATTTTGATGAGAATATTATTGTGAATTTGCATAGTAGCTGTTTGAAATGGAAAAATTATGCTATGGATGTAAATGGTTTTAATCGTCGTGGAAGTGTGCGCTGCTAGGAAGGAGATGTGCATTCAGGCGAGAAGAGTCCTACTCGCCCAATGAACACTTCTTTCTGCTCATTTTCACGGACACTGCCTTTTCACAAGAGGAGGGCTCGCTTCCTTCAAATATCTTTTCTTCTTTATTTCTTGCTTCTTAACTCTCTCTCGGGTTCACTCATAGATACAGCCTGCAAACAGAGACTCAAAACTCACAAGCAGACAAAAGGGAAAAAACTAAAATTTCCTCTATCGTCCTTCCCACACCAAATTTTAAGATGTATTCGTCTTGCCCCACCCCGATCCTACCCTTCCCACTTGCATTATAATTAATTTTTCCAGTCTCTGTACTTGTCTTTTCTTCAAACTCATTTTACTATGCCTTTAATATATTGTTTTAGATCATCATCATTAATCCCCCCCTCTCCAAATGAAAAAAATCAATGCAATTTTTTAAATTCCAGCAAGAAATGCTTTCTTATTCTTTTGTTTATGCAAACAACAACAACAACAAATAATAATAATTAAATTAATTATTGTTTCAAATTAATTTTTGCTTTATATGGATGAATTTTTTCATTTCAGAGAATCAGTAGGAATATGCTTGTTTTTGTAAATTATGGTATTTTATTTTTGCTTGAAATGTTCTAACTTTCAGCAAATAAATTTGACCAATGAGTTAACCTAATTATTTGTTATAACCATTATTATGTTAATTAAAATTGCTAAAAAGGTTTTGATTACTAGATTTGAAGCTGTATTGAATGAATTAAAACACCAATAGATCACTAATAGATATTTATATTCGCTAAATTATAAGAAGGAATGGAGATTAACAGATCTTAAGGAGGGTTATTTTTGATTGAAATATTTAAAACATTATTATTATTTTTTTACTTAATTCATCTATTTTAGGACATTGCATGTGTGAATTAATCCAAAAAACAAAGATGATAGGTTAGAAACTAAAATGCAATTATTGCTGTTTGATAATAAGTTAATTAGGTGTCTTTAGTCTATTTTTTGATGATAAAATTTCTAAGAATCGTTTTTGAAAGTTGTTTTGAGAAAATACCAGATTAATAAATACAATATTTTTAGAAACAGTATTTGGATTGCTAATTATTCACTTGAAAGCTCATAAATGAAACCTCTTTATGCAATCTTGCAGGCAGTTCTACTAGCTGCTCTCACTGCAGGGTAAGCTGGAATGCAATAGCCTTCAAAAGAATGATGGGATGATATATTTTTTGTTTGCATGGGATTTCTCTAGGATCTAGATTGAGGAAGAAGGAAGATGTGATGTTGAGATGGATGGCACAATTTGTCTGTTCAATGGTGAGAAAGCATGAAATAAAGCTTGATATTTATTAAGTTATTTATTGTGAAACTAGGCGAAAAAGTGCTAGCCCCTAGAGCTAAACTACCTGGACTGCTTCTACACTACACCTTTGATGATTCTCAAGTAAAAAAAAATTATTGATTGTTTATTTTAGTTCGTTTTTTTGTTGCATTGCTGATATTTTTTGCTTAGAATTTAGATGTTTCAGGAAATGGGAATCATCCAGAAAAGGGAAAACCAATTAAAAAGGGTTTAGAATATGGCGGAGAAGGGAATAGTGCTTATTTCGGAGGCAGCGAGTTCCTTAAATTTAATGTAGACTAGTTTAAGTCCACTGAGTTTTCCATCTCCTTCTACTTCTTTCCCATTTAAGAGACTAGTTGTAAGACACAAAACTAAACAAAGAAATGACGTATCAACAACTAAAATTAGCAATTATCTTGGTCAAAAAAAAGAAAGATTCAAAAATGATTTTGATTTTTTGTCTCTAGATTCTGGAAAGGTTGAATGTCCAATTTTACAAAAAGGATTTGATAATCAATTGGATGGAAAATACGAAAGATCTCCTGCGATATACTTCAATAAAGTCAAGAGATCGTTGATCATCTATTTCTCTACTTAAGATACTGTTGAAAACCCAAAGGTAAATGCATATTCCTAAAGGCTGTTTTTGTTCAGTTTTGATGGAAAATTTGTAAATTTTCATCTGAACCTAAATGATAATTTCTTAAACAGGGAGAGTTCATTGAATCTAATGCCCGTCTGCAGTTCAATAAATGGTCACATATTGTCCTCAGTAAATCTGGATCTAAAATCAAACTCTATGTCAATGGACTACTTGATTAAGTTGGAGTTCTAATGAATTTCGATGTTCAAAATGATTCTCCTTTTTTCCTTGGAAATGCTCCTTGGTTGGCTGACGAATGTACGCTTAGTGCATACATCGACGAGTTCAAGATATTGAATATTGAAACAAAGAGCTATCAAGTTTAAGCTGAAGCATCTTCCTTTTTAGGTGGAATTGAACCTAATTTTTTACACCTTGGATGTGTGAATTGCCCGCTAGAATCAGCGAAAATGTCTTGTATCACTGATTACCATCTATGCACTGCACTTGAGCTGTATTCTGGTGTCTACACTGTTGCTAAAATTCAAGGATGGGTAAGTTTATAAATTTGAAAATTTAACCTAATACTAAAGGGAATTCTACTGAATATAGACATTGCTAATGTTGTTAATTTTATTATTTTTCCCTCAAAAAAAGGTTGAATTGAGCAAGAACATTTGGACATACAACCAATTGTTTTCAAATGATTCTGCAGCCTCCAAAGAAAAAGTGAATTCTGGATTAGGAATATGCTGCCTTGATGTGAAGCCACCTAATGCTAAATGACATGAAATTCGATTATTTTTATCATAGATAACTTGTATTCAGCTTTTTCTATTTGTTTTGTTGGCGTTGTTGGTGTTTTAGGAGCTTTTCCAAATTGATTTGAGAGAGAAGTAGAGAAAGAAAGATTTAAAGAAAAAAGATTAAAAAACAAAAATCAATTGGATATGTACGACGAAAAGGTGGAAATTCAAAAGATCTTTGACAGGTTAAAGCCGTTCAAGATAAAAAAAACTAACTAAAACTGTTTAATCCATCTCTTGAAGCATATTAAAGCAATCTAATAAATGGTTTTCACTAAAAATCACTCTTTCTAAGTTGATGAAGCCACTTCATTCACTATTGACATTGAACAAGATCTAATTGTAAAAAAATAGCAGAAATGTTAAAATGTCTTAAAAATAATTCAATTTTTTGACAATTATTTACTCTAAAAGGACTCTAAATTGCAATTGGATAGCATTTTCAGTGAAGTGTTGCTTGATAATGCAAAACAAGAGATTTCACTTATTCATAAATAATTATCTATGGTCATTGATAATATTCGCAAGAAGATGGAATAATGTAATAGGTTTAAGCACAGTCAATGTGATTATTTTAGTATTTACTTTGAACTTTTTGGATTATTTACTGGTTTTACGATTATATTGCAATAACAGAGAAGAAAGAAGAGGAAGATGAGCGATTAAAAAAGGAAGCAGAGGAAAAGAGAAAGCTTGAAGATGAAGCAAAGAAAAAGAAAATAGAAAGTGGTGTTGAAACAGATGAAGAGAATGAAGAGGAGAAAGAATAAGATGATAAAAATAAGCAGCCTAACCCAAATGATCTCTTTCAGAGGAAATTTAATGAATAAGGTAGAAATAGTTTGCTAATAACAATCCAGATTGAGAGTATTTTGACTTTTCTTTTGCTGGATAGATCTGACGATTGAGAAGGAAGAAGAGAACAAAATTGAGCTCATAGGAGTAATCGAAGACAGTGCAAAGTAAATGAAGACAATCGCATCTGCTATCCTTGGACTTCTCGAAACAGATGATTAGGTTATTAATTTACAAATATTTTTAAATTATCGCTCTCTCGAATTCTTTATTCTCACCATAGTAGAACTGATTTGATTTTTCAATATTTATTCATAACAAACCTATGCACTTTATTTATAAAACTCTCATGAAATTTTTTCGTAGGTGATGAACAATATCAGTGTGAAATAGGGCTCGTAGAGGAAACAAATAAAAGATAGTACTTCAAAAATTGATGAGTTTTTAAGCAGCAAAGATCTTGGAGTGATTGAATTATTATGTATGCTGCTAATTTGTGTAGGTCTCACGATTTTCACAGTAGTTTTCATCAACATTTGGTGAAATTTACATTTGATTTCAAAAATAATAGAAGTTCTGTTCTTATGGTAGAAGAAAAAGGGGAAACATACATAGAAAATATTTGACAAATTAAAATAATGGTGATAGCACGATAAGAAAGAATAAATAGGAAACAGATAGATAATGTTATTGAAGAAAAAGCAAAGATAAGGGATGAAGACAAATCGAAGCTGAAGATTTTTTAGTTCACATCGCAGTTGATGAAAGAGAATCGAAAATGATTCGTTATTTTGGCTGAGATTTTAAAACTTGATTTTTCAGCTACCTGAAGCAAGAATATCTTGAATCTATTTCTTTCTTGATGCTGAAACCCCATCGAAAATGGCTGCTCCAAGCAGAGAGTTTATTTT
>Ga0302271_10003623_pt1 | contig 12919 bp, 7 predicted proteins | sample III_Bog_N1_1_FD_198767 | JGI IMG/M metagenome (GOLD analysis project Ga0302271, IMG submission 198767) | Peat permafrost microbial communities from Stordalen Mire near Abisko, Sweden - III_Bog_N1_1 | ecosystem: Environmental > Terrestrial > Soil > Wetlands > Peat | place: Sweden: Abisko... | reverse complement strand
TTGTGTTTGCTTGATTTCACTAACTTATGTGCTTGCTTGAATAGAACTATCAAGAGATTCTCCTTCTCCTTCATTTTCATCCACATCTAGCATTTACTGAAACATCTTAAGTTTATTGTCATTTACTTTGAGTTTATTTTTTCCTGAAGCAGTTGTAAAACATCCAGTAAACTTAGCAGATTCTGGTTCTGGTTCTGGTTTTTCATCCAAGTTAAATGCTTTTTCAAGTTATTTTAATTTCTCTGGGTTTACTTTTAATTCCTTTCCATTGTTAGAAGCTGTTTTGTACCCAACAAAGGCTTGCACTTCAGAAGATCCTTATTTTTTGAAGAAATCATCATACTTATTATTTTCAATTTCAGTATTTGTATCCTCCTTTTTTGAATCATCCTCATCTCCGAGGAATTACTTGTAAAGCATTTTTAGCTTATTTTCATCAACTTCAAGTTTCTTGTTGTTATTTTCAGTTTTAAATCCTAAAAAAGCATCTTCATTTTGTGTAGATTCTTAATTATTAGTAGTTAAAACATTTTGTTCAATTTCATCTTTATTTGGGTTTTCTTCATCAGAAAGATCTTCAAACATACTATGAAAATTTTGAGCTACGTTAGGTTTTTTAATAGGTCCATTTACAGAAGAGAACCCTCCAGTTGAAAAGGTTCCCCCTGCTGAAGAAAACCCATTAGAAGGTGCAAATCCATTGGAAGAGGAAGCATTATCATTAGAAATCTTTGCTGAAGCAAACCCATTTGAATTAGATGAAAAATTAGGAGCGATGTTTTTCGCTGAAGAAAAACCGCTTGCTGAGGAGAATCCACTACTTTTAATTCCAAAACCATTCGAAAACCCACTTTCAATTTATTATTATTATTATTTGGATCTTATCTCTTCTTCTTTTTTCATCTCTTCATCGTCTTCATCCATGGCTTCAAATTAATTAATAAATTTATTCCATTTCTCATTCTTTTGTGCCTTCATAGATACTTTAAACCCATTCATTTATATGAGCTCTTTTTTCAAAGCATCTACTTTGTTTTTCTCATCATTAATTTACTATTTTTTCTAATACACTTAGTCAAAACCTTTTGTCATATCTGCTGTCAAATCTAGTTATCGTTGATCAACTTTTTTCGTAAGAGTTGGTTTAGAGAAAGAAACACTATCAGACACACTTAAACCTGGAAATGCATTAACTAACTTCTCTACATTTTAATTGCCTTGTGAACTAATTCCTTATTAGCTATTAAATTCTTATTTGATGATATCTTTATCCTAAACAATTTCTTTATCTTTGTTGCTCTATTCGATTACAATTCTAACTTTTGCATTCTCTTTCGATTTAATTTCAGCCTTTGCATTGACTTATTTTCCTCTTTATTTGTAAAATTATTCATCTACTACTTCTTCATGCTCAATTTCAATCATAAAATCCTCTTTTTACAATTATTCACTCAAACTATCCATCTTCGATTCTTATGTTTTCGTTCGAGTTGGCGGAATATTTTAACTTATTGGTATCTTCTCCTTTTTTGCATTATTTCTTCCCTTTTTTCCCTTCACAGGAACAAATAAGTCATCAGTTTCTTCTCTCTCAGGAGATCCTCCTTTACGATTAGAATTAAAATAGCTTTAAAACCCTGTAGGGATTTTACCATTTTGGCCGTTCCCTAAATCAGAAATTGATTCTGTACAAGCCTTTTTAGTTTCAACTTCAAGCGATTAACTCACCACAGAATCATTATGCTTTTTATCAGAACTTTCTGAAGGACTACAATCTTCTTCATCCGAATCAAAATATTTATTCATAGGAGCTTTCACTTTAGAGGGTGTTCTTGACAAAATCATCTTCTGTAGCACTCTTCCTCAAGCTGTGGAATTTGATTCGTTTCTTTCACTTTAGAAATTTAATTACTTCCTTCCCCCTGGTCTTCTTAATCAGTGAAAATGAAGCTTATCTCAAAGCTTCCTCAAAATTCAAAGATTTTTCTTGATAATGTGAAGCTTGGCGGGAATGGATTGATTCTTAAAGAAGTGTTTTATCTTTTTCTTCAGAGAACAACAAGAACAAAAAGAGATTATTGTTTCCAGTCAACAAAAGAGAATAAGATAGCAGTTATAAAAGATAGAGAATCTTGATTATAAAATCAAGATGAACAGTTTGAGCGCGAATTCTCGATATATTTGCACAGAAAAAACCTCTTAAAACATGAAAATTAAATCGAACAAAAAATGTAAATGAAAAAAACAATATTTTCATTTTAGTCATAAAAAATAATTTTCGCAGACTTTGCTGAATTCAAATTAATCCATAAACCGAGCTAACCCTGAGGATTCAAAAGAATTAGCCAGTTCAATTTGTTTGTTTACAAACATATTAAAAAATACAACATCATTACAAAATTATTGAAATGTTTAATTGACCCATCAATTGGTTAACTAATTCACTCTTATCATAAATAAATAACTGATTAAGCAGGCACTAAATATATCCAAACATATTAAGAGCTTTAGAATAATTGACTGTGGAAAATAAAAAACAACAAGAACAAACATTTTGGGGAAAACTTCTCAATTTTAACAACTCAAATATAATTTTTACATAAATGAGTGTCATTAAATAATTTAGCTGCTTCTATTTATTGCTTTTCGATTTGAGCGAGCTTATGCAAGAAGAATTTCTTCTCAGAATCGATATCTTTAATAATCTTATAAGCCGACTACGTCCCACAAGAAATATCTACATCAAGTTTGCGATATTTCAAGTAAGCTCGAGGTAAAATCGATTAAGAAGGTTCCACTAAATTCTAATGGTTTCCAATGATTTTAGAGTTATTATACAGTGTTGCTATTGGAGCAATTTAGTTGTAGATTTTTTAAGGAGGAAGTTTCTTGATATCAAAGGGTTGAGGAGAGATAACTTCGAAAAACAATCGACTTTCAGTTTTTCTAACTGATTGTTTCCCTGACAGATTACCTTTAGGGGTTTTTATTAATTGCGAGTTAGACAATATTTAAGGTAGCTACTCATGATATTGTAACTTATTCTTGAGAGGGGAAGGAATTCCTGTAGAACTTGAAGGAGAAAGTTAAACTGAAAGTTAAAGATAACCGTTTGACTTGAAAGTTTAAGGTGTTTGCATGACACTTTTGTTATGCTTGACGGATATTTTCTTATGTGAAAAGGACTCAAAACTACTCTTATTTCGGGTAGCTTCAGTGCTGAGTTCAAGTTATTCTGAAGAAATTGTGCTTAATTCATCTCTGAAATATTACGATTGGCCATTTAATTATTGTGAATTTTATCTGAGCGATTTCATAGACTGAGAAGAAGAACCTGAACCTAATATCTTTGAGAGTGAATTGTAGATATCTTTTTTTCGTTATTATGGTTGCTAACCAGGTCTATCCCTTTCACTTTACGGCATGTTTTGTTGGATTGTTTAACTCATTTTCTTTCGATTATTTATAAATCTCTACAAAAATATTTTTTACTTATCCACTGATCCAATCAATTTGTTTGTCTCTTTCCGCCACCGCAAACATGGTTTTAATCAATAAGCAAGCCTTATTTATATATTTTCTAAGTTAAAGATTGATGATTACTTAGTTAAGTTAATTAAAGATGTATGAGATATTATTTAATAATTTTTGTTTTATTTTTTTAAGAGATAGCAAAGAATAGTTTGCAAATAATTAAAATCTAATTTTGCTTAAAGTCTCAAAAGATATGTAATTAAATGGAATTTGAAGTGAATTTTTTTCTTTTTTTTCTTAATTATTAGCAATAATGTTAGTGTCAAAAGATTGCAACTCAATAGTAACTCTTTAGAGATTTGATTTATTAGGTTATGATAGAAAAATGAATTGAAATGCCCTAGAAATCAAGCAGAAATGGCTTATTTAAAAATGTAATTCCCAAAAAACCAATCTACATTTTTTAGCAAAAATCTTTAACAATCAAAATGATTTTTTTTCTTGGTTGATTGATAAATGTTGAAGTCAAGGAAATTATTGGATTTTCTCAATAGGATTATCATAAAATAATAAAGATTTGAAAACCAAAAAGAAAGGAATGACATTGCTTTATTGTTTATTAATCTTCACCAAATCCAGCTTGTATTTTTTGCTTCTTTCAATATTTTCATCTTGTAACAGCTCATTAGGAAATATTTATTCAATCTAAGGTGTAATATTTAATGTAGAAGTTAATGAATTCCTCACTCTTTCATGAGTAGATATTACAATATTTAGTGGCGATGAAACATTGTTCGGATGATAAAAAAGTTAGAGTGCTTAATTAAACAAAGAATTAATTAGAGGAGAAAACAAAGCTAATTCAGTTACTGCATAAAATCAACTCAGAAAAATTTATGAGTGACAGCCACTCCGAATACTGGTTTCTTAGCTACGATAAAGAATTCGCAAAAGGAGGGTTCTTTGAGACAAACTTTAAACGATATGAAACATTAGTGACTTCGCTACCTTAATACAAAGATTTATCTGGAGAATATCCTGTTACGGACCATCCTCTCAGAGAAGAATTGCAACGGAGAGCAAGCAATATTATGGAGAGCTTAATGATTTTCTTTAATCCCACTAATCCTGCAATATAGTCCTACTCCAAATCTTGGGAGGAATTCGTAATACGGACATAACATTTTTTAAATTGTGAGAAGCTGTATGCATTGATTTTCTGGAGATTTAATCTGAATTCCTAATTCTCAATGAAAAGAATCTTAGGATTCTTTTTGAGATTAGTAAAGTTTCTTGAAGCCTTTCATTTCTCCCTTTTCAAAGATCCAGAGGTAATATATTGTCTTTTTTTTATGTACCCTCTGCTTTCCCTCTTTATCTCTTTCGAATTTCTTTGGATTTAAGAACCAAGCTAGATGCACAGTATCCCCCAAAAATACTATTTTCTCTTCAGCGTAGCATTTTTTTCTTCTTCTTCTTTGTTTTTCCCAACAATAATTCCATAAAAGAGATATTATTCTTTTAAGATTCAGAGAAGAAAAAAACTTTTGGAAGATTTTTAAAGTTCAAAATTAGATTTAATTATCCTTTCCCCTCTTCGTGGTCTCAGTTCTGTATTCGTTAACTCATTATGTTTTTCATTATTCACTATTTAATATGTTATTTTTAATCCTTTAGTCAAGAAAACTCAGAAAAAAGTCGATTGAATCTTCTAAGAAAGATATTCACACCATTTATGGTTCCCTTGAATAACTAATGATATTTATATAAGAAGAAGTCGAGGTAGCCGCTACGAAAAATAAATAATTTTCTCCTCAAGCAGTTCTAGAAAACAACTTATTTTCCAAATTAATTACGTTTACTGGCATATTCTTGAAAGGAACAATTGGAGATGTCGACTACTTGCTAAAGGAGCAATCTGATACATAATTAGTCGTTGAACTACTGCACTAAAACGATTTGTCCGTAAAAGGATTAGATAATTACTTAGATAAATACGAGAAAGAAAATAATGAAACCCTCGAAGAAGACAAACGATACTTTGAAAGTTCGTTTAACAAAGCAATAACTTAAGAATTCGAAAAGAAATTCATGAATTCAGGAGAAGTTGAAACTTCAGAGGAAAAGTTCTGGGAAAAAATGGATGAACACGTTTAAAAAACGAAAAAAAAGACGGCTGCTACGTCATAGGTTGCAGGGTCTTAAAGTAAAATATTGTTTTGTTAGGAGGAATTTTACTTGAGGATCTTTGATTTTTTGATTTCTTTTGTGAAATGGTATTTTTTTTTTTGGATGCAGCTCGGACATATTCCACTTAAGCCTCAACTTCAATGAACACTGAAGCTACAGATGATGTAATAATTCCTGAAGTCTCCGATAGTTTCAATAGAGACAGTATAGCCAGCAGTCTTCGATCTTAATCGAATCGTATGAAATAATTTCTTCGTTTTGCTATTACGTTTTCCTTCCTTTTTTTGGTTTACTATCATTTTTTGTTCAAAATAGAAGAGAGTGTCTAAGATGTGAGGACCAGTAATTTCTTAGAATCACAGATATTCTAAGCCTCTCCAAATAATCCGTTTGGTGAGAATAATTCAATGTCAAAGCTGTTCGTGCCAGAGTTTTAAGAATTTAACACTGATAGTCGAGCATCACTTGCAGATTAATCGTTGAAAGAAAGTATGAAGATGAAGTATGGTAATGAGAATTAAAGAGATGTAGTAAAGGCTTTGAAATCGAGCAGAAAAAAGAGAGAAAGATCGAATTCGATTTAAGAAGAAGATTCATATTCAGAAAATGAAGGTGAAACTGAAGAAGAAGGTGAAGAATAAACATACGAAGATGAGCTTGAAGAAGACGAAGAAGAAGAAGATCCTGAGGATATGTTTCAAGAGAGTAATATACAACGAGATGTGATGATAAACAGAAATAAAGAGTTAGATCCTAAGCTAATGGAAATTGTTCGAAAAGCTGATCAGTCATTAGTCAGTATTAAAGATTCCGACATTGTCTTTGATGTTCAAAAGGGCAGTAAAAAATAAAAAGCTAAATAAGAAGCGAGCCCTTCAGGAAGAACGAAATAGAAAATTAGTTTTGGAGCGAGCGATAATGATGAAGGAAATTAATTTTTAGAAGATAATTAGGAGGATTTAGATCTGAAAAATGATTAAGATTTGCATATGCAATTGAAACCATAGTAGTTTGATAATGCAGATGAAGCGCCTGTGGAGTTTAAGGATGATGATCTATTTTGTAAACTAAAATTTAGAAACTTTTATTCTTTTTTTCCTTTATTTTGATGATCATAAATCGCAATCGGTTTTTTTTTAATTGGATTTTAAGATAATTCTCTGAACAGTGATAGTGATGTTTATGAGTCGGACAGAGATGGTTCTGAGAATGGAAGCTAATACAGTGATGATAATTAAAGAGGTGAAAAGATGGAGAAATCTAAGTTAAAAGAACCATTTACACCTTATAAAAGTTAAATTGAAAATAGTTTTGTCTAAAACCTAAAGTTAAGTCTTTAACCTATTCCAAATGGAAGAACTCTCGAATCTGATGCCAAGAGTGGCTAAGACTCAGATTCAAAGAATGGAAATGCTTCTAAAGCAGCCAAATCATTACTATTAACAACGGATCCGCCAAGAAAAGTGCATACCTCATTAAAGGAAATATTCCCTGATAACCGTGTCCCATATTATTTTGGGGAATCCTTTACGATTTATGCTAGGGAAAACTATTGGGTTGCAATTAAGAAAAGAGAGTAAATGAAGAGAGTTTCTAAGATATCGAGAAAGTTTCTGCTGTTTGGTTCTGCTTTAGCACCACCACTACTGGAGAAAAAAAGAATAAATGCATGTGAGATCATGTCAATTAATTTTTGAAGTTACAATAAATGATAATGAGAAAATGAGTACAAGAATAAATGAATTAGATTTTATTTATTTCATCTTAATCTATTATTTATTATGAATCAAGCCTAGTATTTTCAAAGTATTACATAAAAAAATAAATCTATCTATTAAAATTAGAATTATTTAAACTATTTTTAAAAAAAAAGTGTTTAAAATAAATACGAAATTCGATTAATAAAACGACTAAAGATAACATAAAAATGATAATGATTGGGATTCTTAGGAAATAGTGACTGCCAAGGAGAAGTTGGATTTATTCATTATTTATTGTTTCGTTGATCATTTTTTACTTAAGTTCTTATTTGCAACACTATTTTTAGTTAAACTAAAAGAAAGAACACAAAAAATAGCAACCAACACAACTTTCTTCATGAAAATGAATACACTGCTAAAAATGACAAATGAACGCAAACAAAATAAATCTCCCTCAACTTTATCTTCAAATTTGAAATGACTACTTGAGATGATTTTCATTTGATTCCTGTGAAATCATAAATCTGGCATCACAAAAAAAATATTAATAAAAGAATTGTTTTCATTTTAGTATTTTAGTATTAAGATTTGCTAAAGTAATCAAAATCATAGAAACCTGAGCGTAATTCCTAATATACCATTAGAACAGATTATTTGAATAACAAAACCTAATAACTTTATTAAAATAATCTTTTATCTTTGGAATATCTCTCGTATTATTTGTGTAAAATATTCTATTCAAAAAGCAAAAAAACCTAAGAAGAAAAAGACTGAGGTATTTTTAGTAATAACAAAGGAAGAAAAGAATCATTTACAAATGAAGTGTCCCATCTATTCAATTATGATAAGAACAACGAGTTCTCTTTTTTGATCTAACAGTTGAGGAAACTATGAAAGAATTTCAAATACAACTCTTCTTCTTTTTAGATTCTTCGATCAAATTTATAAAAAAGTCTTTCATCTAAAATTAAAAAGAGGACTAATATATTGGGAATCTCGATGAAATTTTTCACAACCTTCTCGATCATTTGAGGAATAAATTCTAGATGTAAACCATTATAAACATACCTAACAATCAACTATGCAAAATTAAGCACAAATGCTAGATAGTTATGAAGGGTGATTAGCTAAACCTCTAAATTTGTTGAAGAATGTGCAAAAATGCTACTTTTTTTACTCAAGCCAAAGAATTGGGAAAAACTAAAATAAAACAAAAAAATATATGTGAAAGAATTTAATTAATAAAAGAAATTCCTGAAACCAAATAATAAAAGAATTTTCAAATAATTCACTGAGAATCTATTTGCTTGGGCAGATTTTAAAAAGGACATAGAGTATCTCTTAATCTCGAACAACTTAATAATCCAAAAAAAAAATAACAACATAACACAACAAAAATGAACAAACAACTGTTAGTCCTTTTGGTTATCTTGGCTCTTGCCACTGCACAGGTTATCCGTGTTCCTATCAAGAAGAGAGCAAGAACCGAGCAATAAAATCTCGACCTCCTCACCAGACTTAAACTTGCTTAGAGCAATTTCTGGGGACAAGTATGATAATATTTTTTAACAAACATAACGAAATCAAAGTTTTTTCTTCAAACATTTAATGAAAACAAAAAACTAAATTTGCTTATTTGTTAATTTTCACAGTTCCTTGGTCACAAGAATGATCTGCTTACTTACCCTGAAGTGAAGGTTGAAAACTATCTTGATCTCTAATACTTCGGAGAAGTCTCTATTGGTACTCCTGCTTAGATCTTCACCGTTATCTTCGATACTGGTTCTTCTGATCTCTGGGTTCCTAGCGCAGTAATTAATCTTCTTGAAACATTTCCCAAAAATTACCCATTTTATAAAAGAATTGTTTTTAATTATTTTTGTTTATTTTTAAACTTAGTCTTGCAAATCTCTTAATTGCATCGCTCACTAGAAGTACAACTCCGGCAAATCTTCAACCTACGTTGATCTCGATAAGAAATTCTCCATCACCTACGGAAGTGGTGCAGTCAAGGGAATTGTTGGTACTGAAACTATTTCTCTCGGTGGTCTTCAAGCTACTCAAACTGGTTTCGGATCTGCTTCTACCCTCTCCTCTAACTTTGCTTCCGCTAAATTCGACGGTATCCTTGGTCTCGCATACGAGAGCCTTGCCTCAACTGGTTAAGCCCCTCTCTTAGATCAACTCGTCGCTTAAGGAAAGATTGCCAACAACGTTTTCTCTTTCTACTTCAGTAATGCTGAAGACTCTGATAGCTCAGAACTTGTTCTTGGTGGAATCGACAACACTTATGCTGCTTCTTCCTTCAAATACTATCCCATTACTCTCAAGGCATGGTACGTTATTGCTGCTTAGACCATCTCTATCGGATCCCTTAACGTTAATTTAGATCACGTTATTGTTGACAGTGGTACCAGTCTTATTGTTGGTGATGCTGCCGTCCTCAAGCCAATCATTGCTTTATTCCCCTCTACCATCGATTGCTCTAAGGTTTCTTCATATCCTGACTTCAACATTAACATTTCTGGAGATGTCTACACTTTAGCTGCTACTGATTACATTGTTTAGATTACCACAAACGGTCAGACTCAATGCATGCTCGGATTCTAATAGCTTACTCTCTCCGCTCAACTCGGAAAGGCTATTATCCTTGGTGACACTTTCTTCAGAAAATACTACACAGTTTATGACAGAAAGAACAGTCAAATTGGTTTTGCTCTCGCCAACCACGGTGCCAACAAGGCTCAATCCATCTGATAGGATTAGTTAAATACATAATGAAACTTATTGTTTGTTTTGTTATGCTCCTTTAAAATTCCAAATTAAAGTATTTTTTTTCTTACACTTTCCCCATGAAAAAAATTCAATTTTTCTAACCATAATAAATTTCGAATAACCTAAGAAAAAGCAATTCTTTGACATTCAGTTAGTTTGAATCTTTTGTTGAGGCCACAAAGCAAATTTTTAAGATTTACTTCAATTTTCTGATTTCCTTTCTTCAACTTTCATATCAAAGATTTGTTTTAAAGATTCTTCTAAGTCTTAAACTTCTGCTGAGAAAGAAGGAATCATCTTTCTTAATTCTTTTATTACGCTTTTTGATTAATTTATCTGATAAAACAATTAAATTCTCACAACTTGTCTTCAAGCTTCAGAATAATTCTGATAATAAAACTAAGAAAAACTTGTTTTATGGGTATGGAATATGAAAGGAAAGATACATTTGTAATATCTTAATTGAGAACAACTAAAACTAAATATATCGTTAACTGAATTAGAGATTATTGTGATTTTGAGATCATAACTTAATGTTAATTAAATTGAAGTGAAAAATAGGCAATTAGGTGCTTCAATTGAAGTTAATGATTCTTAGTATTTTAGAATGAAATCAAAAATGAGAGTAGAAGCTGAGGGAGCTTTTCTTTTTGCGGATATGTACTGCCAAAAGCTGATAATTAAAGAATGAAACTGAATTTTAAAACAATACTTCAGCATATTGCATTATGGAGCCTAATCCCCTCAAAATGTGTGTCTATTTTAAGAAATTTCTTTAAGAAAAAGCTGTTTATTTAACTATGAATATTTTTGTTTGTTTTCCGTGTTTTTGATAGAATTTAAATGAATAAAATAAGAATATTAGAATAATTTTCAAACTCTTTTAACATTTTGCTTTAACAATATATTTTTTTGTGCATAAATTGTTTAGTTTTTTTCATTATTTTTAATTACTTTGAATTGAAGAAATTTAAAGAAGTCCAATTATTATTAAAGCTTGGTGGATTTGTAATTTTTAAATTATTAATTAAGAACTTGATCATTCCTTAAAAACTAGTAATAATAAAACGCACAAGCTGAGAGCTAGAAGAATCAGTAAAGGAGCATTATTCCTTGGCTTAGCTAAACATGGGATGTGGTTCTTCAGCAGCATAGCGTTTTGATAATCTATAAACTTCTAAGCTTGAATAACCGACTCTTGAGAGAAAAATATAAAAGGATATTCCAGTCTAACCATCTATTATTGAATAATTGAAGAATTCTGAAGAAGGAGGTGAATAAAAAAGAGAAAAATATTAAGAAGAAACTCTTCAAGAATTGAGAAAACAGAATACATCATAAGGATAATCAGGCACGATAATAAAGAAAATCGTTATTATACCTCCATTTGATAGTGATGGAAATCTTCAAGATGAGATTAAAATGCTTGAAATCAAAGCAGATGTATAAACTAATCTTAAATAAAAAATATAAGATGCAGCTATGTAAAATTCGTAAGAAAAGCAAGCAAATAATGCGAATTAAACCAATCAAAACGGTGATAAATTATCTAAATCAGCAGAAACTTAGATTTTGAAAGAATAAACTAAAAAACAAGAAGTTTCAATCTCTAAACAAACCGAAATAGAATAGAAAATGCTTGTTAAAGATGTTTAAAGTAAATCATCGAATATGCCATCAGATGCGGGCTCTAAAAAACCAGCAAGTGGTTCAAGAGTCATTTTAGACATGCGAGACTACATTTTGCAGAAAGATTTATTAAAAAAAGCTAAAGATGGTCTACTTGAAGCAAGTGAAGCGACACGAGATGATGAAGAAGAAGATTCCTTTGAAAATGGGTGTTTTGATTAAGAACTAAAAATGGATTCAAGAATTATAATGGAAATGGAAGACGATGAAACAGCTGGATACAGGGTAAGTGCATTGAATAATTTCGAAAGAAATTTGTTAAAAGAAATCAATCTACAAGAAAGTAGAGACTCTGAATGTCCTATGTTAGAAGAACGATTCTATGGATAAGTTGATTTACTCAAATTAATTAAAGAAGAATGCAACAAAGTAAATCAAAGTGAATAAGAACCATAGGAAAGTGAACTGTCTTCAAATCCTTCCTTATCATTGTCATCTCCGATAATCTAAACCAAAGGAAGTGACGGAAGGACGAACACCCTAAGCACCATGAAACAAACACTTGGATCAAATACATTTGCAGATAAAAAATAAGAAAATAATTAGTTAGTCAGAAATTTCCCTTAAAAATCCACAAAACTTCTTGGAGTTGGGAAAGAATTAGAATTAATTCTACCATCAACAAAGCCAGCATCGGAGCTAGGAAGATAAAACACATTTGATACTATTAATGACACAATTTCAAATGCTTCACCAATAAATAATTCGATTGCTGCTGGGAAACAAGAAAGAGATTTTAACTCAGCGATGGGAGGTAATTTTCCGAAAACAATCATGAAAAAGTAAGAAACTGCGATGACTGAAGATTTAGAAAGTCTTGTGAAAGGATTAGTTGAGAAACCATCCTTGCCACTAACTTATATTAAGAAAACAATATCAACTTTTGAACCAACAGAATTAAATAAAGAGAGTAGCAGTAAATCGTAATAATAGTATTAGTAATAATAATAGTAATCGGATGCTACTAAATCAAAAGAAGCACCTCCAAACAAAGAAATGTAATTGACGATCAAAAACATGCAATCAAGCACAAAGACAAAGCCAGAAGATAATTTACAATTACTCAAAAAATAATCAAGTATTTATTTAAC
>Ga0302271_10003622_pt1 | contig 12919 bp, 4 predicted proteins | sample III_Bog_N1_1_FD_198767 | JGI IMG/M metagenome (GOLD analysis project Ga0302271, IMG submission 198767) | Peat permafrost microbial communities from Stordalen Mire near Abisko, Sweden - III_Bog_N1_1 | ecosystem: Environmental > Terrestrial > Soil > Wetlands > Peat | place: Sweden: Abisko... | reverse complement strand
TCGATCAATTCTTAAGAGACGGAGTGAACAAGAGAACTGACAAATATGGAGGAAGCTATGAAAATCGAAGCAGATTTTGCCTTGAAGTTATCGATGCACTTATCAGTGTATTTGGTAGTGGCAGAATTTCTATCAGACTAACTCCAACTGGCCGCGTCAATGATATGTATGATTCTAACCCTCTGGAGCTTATGAAATATCTCCTTGGAGAACTTAGTAAGCGAAATCTGTCCTTTGTGGAGCTCAAAAGATTCGGAGCAACTGAGAAATCGTTCCCTGCCAAAGAAGGCAGAATTGGAGGTGAGCAGTAAATTCCTAATTTCTACGAGCAGCTTCGTCCTTTTTACAAGGGTAATTTGATAGCAAACGATGGTGTTTCGATTGAAGAAGCAAAATAACTAGTTGGATCTGGAACGGCTTAGGCAATTTCCTTTGGAGTGCTTTCAATTGCGAATCCGGATCTTCCAGAAAGAGTCCTCCACGGCTATGAGATCAACAAGACAGTGGACCAAAAGACATGGTTTGGTTCTGGACCAAGTGGCTACACTGATTTCCCATTTGCTAATAAAGTTAAAAGTTGAATGCATTTTTTACATTTATCTATCTAAATACTCCTTTTTCCTCATGGGTTCAGCTCAAATAATAACCATACTAAATATTGATACGATTTTTTTCTTTCTTCAAAATAAATCTAAATCTGCATTTGTTCTATTTCTACAAGAAGATTAAATAAAAATATTAACTGCAAGTGATTTGTTATGAAATTTCAAGAGATTATTAATACATAATAATTGTAGCAGAATAACTTAACAATATTTTTATCAAAACTTACATTCTCAAAACTACATTTTTTTTGATTAAAATCACAATTTTTTAAAATATCAAATAACCTCAAAGAGTAAGAGATTTATCCTTCTTCTACATTCAAGCTAGACTTCTTAAAGTTTCTTGATTCCCTGTTAGAGATGAGTTCTTCAGCTATTTCGTAAGCTTCATATGCATGCCTTATGTCTTAGTAAAAATAATCTTTCAAATTCAATAAATTTTTTTTTAGAATTGTAGATCCATTAAAAGTGCTCTTAGCCGTTCAATTAATCCTCAAATCGGAGAGAATATACAACGAAATCAAGGTCTTTTTTTACAACAACCTTCGAAGAATCAAAACCGATTGTTGAATTAATAAATAGGAAATAATCAGCATGAAGAACATTTAAAAAGAAAATTTACAACCAACATAAAAATTGCCTGTTTGCTACAAAATAATAAGACCAATTTATCATCTCAAAGAGTTTAGATTAAATAAAAAGATATGAACAATTATCAGCAAGATTTGGTTTATCCCTTCAGCAAGGCAACATCAATTTAGATAAGAAAAGTTTAAAGAGAATTTCTCTTTCTCTCTCTACAAATCCTCAAAAAGAAGCTAAAATGAAACATAAGCATTTTTCAAAGAGTCTAATTGTCAAAAATATTCAGATAGATTACTGTAAATGTGAGTTGATCAATAAAACAAAGAAAAACTAATCAAATATATTAGTAATAATTGAGAAACATGTATTGTGACTTGTTATTCTTTTTGATGTGATTTTATATAAATTAAGGAGATAGATGAAAAATTGAACCATTATGGGAAGCTAATTTCAAATCCAAAAGAGAAATTGAGATAGTGATTATAAATAAAAAAAACTATTTTAGATTCAAATCACAAAATCAATCTTCGCTTTAGTCATAATTTGTTGTGATTATCTCAAATGTCTGATAAAAATATTGTTACCTAAGAAAGTGAGTTTACAATCTCGGAATCATAACAATCTCAACAATTCAACTAATAATACGCCCCATCAAAGAGGGAATAATGCTAGTAAAAAAATAACTAGAAAGAACCTGAATAGACAAGTTAAGAATTATCATAAAGCCAGAACTTTTACACTCAATCGAGTGACCTACCAGAATACCCTCCGTAAAATCAAGAATCAGAGTGTTCAGAGGAGGGTTAATCATAGCAAAGATTGCAATAGAATAATATTCAATAATCAAAGAGTCAACAACAAGAAAGGCAACATTTTTAACCTCAATCTGATGAGCAGACCTAACCAATACCTTAACATTAGGCAAAGTCTTTTTATGGCTAACATCAACCTTTATCTCAATAAAACTGCTAGCCTTCACATTAAGAATAACATTGCTATCAGCAACCTCAATAGCACTGCTAACATCAACCTCAATAGTAGTAATAGTTGCCCTCTCAATAACAATATTAGCTACCACTTCAGTAGAACTTGTATCCATCATCTCAAAACAATTACTAGACATCACCTCAATAGAACTGGTAACCTTCATCTCAATAAAATAACTATCCACTACCTCAAGGATACTACTAACCACCTTCCCCACCAAAACATATTTGCTTCTTGCCACCAAAAATCGCTCTTTAACCACCTCCAATGTTGGTGCAGCCGAAACCAGTAACATGTACCCCTCCTCCAATTGAAGTTAATCCTGATCCTATTAATTTCAAGCCTAAAATTATTACAATAACTCCCCCACCGATATTATACTAACCACCTGTTGTGAAAATCCAACCATCTCCATTAGAAATCTGCCCGTAACCAATGACATGCACACCTCCAAAAATAAAAGTGACACCACCTCCAATCAATTTTTTACCACCTCCCAAAAAAGTCTGCCCTCCACCGATGTATTACTAACCTCCAAGATAATGCTAACCTCCGTAACCTCCAAGATAATGCAAGCATCAGTAGCCTCCCCAATGCTGACCTCATTTTAGCTAAAGTTTCACTGGGTGCTACTTATCTTGTATTTAAAAATAACAGATTTCCACAGAGATTATTGAATTTTATGTGATTTTTCAGTGAAAATATAATGGCATATGTGTTGTCCATTTGAAAATATATGATGTTTTATCTAAAAAATATTAATTTCTAAGGAAATATAGCAATTCTATTCATTCTTTGTTGTTGATGTTTTTATCTAAAGATAATGAAAATTCTGACTGAAATCTCGAAGAACTTGAAAAACATAGAGACTTTTTCAAAGGAATTCTTTTGAATGTGGTTCTTTATTTGAATGAAGTTTTGATTTTGTTTGTGTGATGTTGTTTTTAATCTCGTCAAGAAATAAAGTTTTAATATTGAATGAATTGAGATGTAGAAGTAGAAAATTTTTAAATTTCTAATGTTAGAAGAAAGAGAATTTGGAAAAGAAAGCAAATTAAAAAAAAACATATTTGCTAAACATGCAAACAGCATTAACAATCCAAATATTTTGAGGTTTTTAAATCCTAATTTTATCATTTACATCCTTGATTTCTAATGCCACCACTACCACCTGAATTTGACCTATTCTATGAGGAAGAACAGTGATTCTAAGCTCCCTCATATTTCGATGGTTAATTTGGTGGAGAATATAATTACTACTGAGGTTAATAATATGACTGGTGCTATTATTACTGATTGGGATCACATTCATTTTATTGAAGATATTACTGTTATTATTGTTGGGGTTAGAACTGTTGGTAGTTTTAAATTTGTGGCGGAAAGTACGATTACTACTACATTGGAGGAGGAGAGCATTGTTCGACTGGTGGTGCGCATTGCTAGACTGGTGGGGCACATTGCTACTACACTGGTGCAGGTCTATATTGCATTGGTGGTTAATAATGGATAGGAGGTGGGCACTTTTTAATAGGAGGTGGATTGCAAGTCATAGGTGGTGGTTGAACTTTAATTGGAGGTGGCATGCAAGTCATCGGTTCAGGGCAGACTTCCACTGCAGGCGGTTGGATCTTTACAACTGGAGGTTGATAATAAATTGGTGGTGGTGTAACTTTAATAGGCTTAGGCTAGAATTTCACTGGTTCCGGTTGGCAAGACATAGGTTTAGGTTAGAATTTCACTGGCTCTGGTTGAAGACACACAGGTGGGGGGTAGAGAGTAACTTTTGGTGGTAAATAAGGTATTAATTTAGGTTGTGGAGGTTAACATTATACAGGTGGAGGTTAACATTACATAGGCGGAGGTTAGCATTACATAGGTGGAGGCGAGCAGTGCTATTGTTACTGTTGTGGACAGCAATTATTGTTACCGTGTTTAAAGAAATTCATTTGTTTTTGTTGTTATTCTGATTACTTGTAGTTTAAAGATGATTGTTTTTTATTTTTTATATATTTTTTTTAAATAGCTCTGATGGTGATTAGGTTTTGAAAGGAGGTAGTAATGGACTCAGATCGTGTTCTTAAGTCTTCTACTTTTTCACACTGAAGAGATAAGTTCTTTGAGAAAAGAAAAAAAAGGATGTGAGATTATATTTGTCTCTTTCTTACAAAAGGAAACCGTGTATCTTCAAAAATAAAAGGAATAAATCTATTTTCTCAAATTGATTTTTTTAGATAAGTTTACGATTCATTGACTCTTTTTACTGGATGGATAATAAAGCATTGATTGATATTTGCAAGGGAAAAAAGATTGATTTTGAAGTTTTAGATTTATTTAATTGTTTTATGGTATTTTGGAGGTATTTATTAGAATAAGATATTTAACTAAAAGAGAAAAGGATTGCATAAATAAAAATAAGAAAATTTAAGAATTAGAACCATTAGACTCATTAAAAAGATAAGAAAAAATTCCTTTTTTTCCCCTAATGGGTAGAATTTATATTAATCAAATCGAGTAAGGGTTCTTTGGTAAATAAATTAATGTTCTAATTCTGAGAAAATGAAACTCAGATGCAACACAAAATTACTGAAGAAGAAGAAGAATACATGTTCTTTGGATATTTGAGTAACATTTTTTGTATCTGTATGCAGCTTGAAAATATGAGGTAAGTAATTGTTTTTTGGAAAGATAGATTTGTGGTTAATATTGAATTAATAATTGCAATGGTGTGAGAATGAAAGTTTCATAACAGAAAGCAAACGATAAAAAGAGTTAATTAATCGATTAAGATAAAGAAAGATTAAGATCTGGAATAAATGATTCTCTTTAATGGCCAATAAATTTAAAGCAACGGTGGATTTATTAATTGTCTTTTTCTTTGGTTATTTAATCTTGCTGAAGAGATTTTTTCTTAGGTTGCAAAAGTAATTCTTGGAGGTTTTAATGTGTAATTTAAAGATCTTATTGATGCTCTTTGTAATTATATTTCCTCTTGAATAAATGAACAAACCTATCTGCATAACTCCTTTATAACGGAATCCACAAATTATAAGAAATTAAAGTGCTTCCCTCTTTGATTTCCTGCTATTATTCATAAAAATATTATTATTCCATCAAAAAAAAAATTATTATTATGGTAAAGGTTTACCCACAAAAAGTTCTTTTTCTGCTGTTCACCTTTTTATGAAATGAAAAGAAGCCAAAAAGATAACGAGGTTTTGCTTGAAAAAATATAAAAATAACTATCGATCTTTCAGTCTTCTTCGCTAAACTTTGATATTGAGGTACTTTGCAACTAATAGGGCTTGCATAAAATGATAAAGATCTTTTATAAAAATCTAATTTGTCTATGCTGTTTTGACAAACTTTTCTTAATGGAGATAAATCCATAAACGAAAAAATCATAAAGAAAAAAGTCAGTAATTTAAGGGGAGGATTGTTCCTTTTGTGTTTGAATATGAATGTGTACTAATATAAATCGTAAATTCTTAAATTCTGTCTTTTTTTCTTTTTCCCCTTCAAAAAACACAAACACCATGAAGAATTGAAAATCCTTTTTCACATTCAATGCATTCATTCTCGTTTGTGCAGTACTTGCAATTAGACGGACAATCAACACAAGCTTTGTCTCTCAGAAAATACCCGTTCATGCATGCTGTGCAATTCTCCTTGCCTTCACAGCTCATACAGTGGTCACTACAAAGAAAGCACTCCCCTTGGTTTAAATATTGGTTTGATTTACAAGCAGAACAACTCTCAAAGCTTAAGCATTCTCCACACTATTATTAGCATCGAAGGCAAATACCGTTTTCTACATAATACTGAGGGAGACATTTTTCACAACGACCTTCATTTGAGCATATTAAGCAATTATCGAGACAAGCAACACAACTCCCTAATTCAAGTGATCTTCCAGGATAACAACTAAGACATGAGTGTTCTGATTCACATTTTGAACAGAAAGGAGGACATTATAGGCAGGTATCTTCGAAAAAGAAATAACCTTGTCTACAGTTTATGCAAGTTGTACTATCTAGGCAGGAATCGCACTCAATTGGACATTAGATGCAAGAATCTAATGTATCAGATAAGAAGTGATTTGGGAAGCAATTTAAGCAGAATCTTTGATTTTGATAACAAGTTAAACAACCATTTTCACCATCAATACATTCACCCGAGACTGGAATGCTCACGAATAGAGTGATTATAGTGAATATGTAGCAGAGCTAGATGAGTTTCATAGTTTTTAAAGTAAGTTATTGTTGTTTATTTGCTTGGATAATTTATTATTTATTTAAGGATAGCTCCCAAACCTATCTGTATTTATTGAAATTGAAAACAGAATCGTTCTAGAAAATGTCCTTTATTTCAAGGAAGTTTAAATTGTATCAAAGTTTAGTTTCATTAAATGAGACTAGTGAGAGAAAGAACTGAGGTGGGATGGGGAAAACCTGTATTTAATGTTAAGTTTTGTATGTTTTGGCTGAGATAATTATATTTTTATAGTACTTATGGCTTTGTTCTAATTAAAGTTTAGCCTCTAATTTATGTTAGTGAATAAGCTGTTAGTGTTTTCTTCAAAAGAATTTACAAATAACTTTTCGGATGTATGTTTTCTACAATTAGCAAACTTTTTAGGATTGCTATTTAAAAGTAGAGTTGTTCCTCTGCAAATAGACCCACGCTAAGATTGGATTGTTTCAGAGATAGCTGAGATTGATATTATTAGAACTATTTGAAAATTGTTCTCACAATTGATTTCATTCTATTTTTATCTGCAAAATTGTTTCGACGATTTTTTCAAATTGAAGAATTCACCTTTAAAAGATGAAACTAAGATGAGAATTCGTTGGTGTTTCCTTTAAAAATACAGGATCATTTAACAAATTAGGGAAAAAGTAAAATAAAGGAAGAATTGCCCCCCCCCCCCAAAATAGAACAAAAAAATGAGTATTCCAAGTCGATAAATTGTTTTGATAAGAAAATTATTGTTGTTTGCTTTCTTTATTCTATTTTTAGTGATGATTTTTGGCAACGAATTTCTATTTTAGGATTTATTACCTTTGGAGAAGCTTCAAAGAAGGAGAACTACTCAGAGAGTTCAATGCGAAGGCAACAGAATTTTATTACTCTCCATTCTGCATGTCTTAAGAATATTTAACTTCAATCAGTTGCCATTTGTTTTAAAAAATGTCCCTAATTATTTTCAATAAATATTAGCTCACACAATATTTTAATATTCATTCATTATTGCATTATACAAAAGAGGGTTCTTATATTAACTCTTTCTGCCATTCCAAGGATTATTGCTAATTACTGCAGCCTCCAATGCAAGGTACATATTTTGTTCTCATAAAGAATAAATCATTTAAAGCAATCAACTGCTTGCCTTTCACTTGAAATAATTATTGAATTAACTTCATTTATCTCTCCTTTCTGTTTTTAATTTTAAAATGAACTTCTATTCTTCGTATTTTCATAAGACAAAATAAATTATTTATGTCTTAATATCTATCATTTCATCAAGAGAATTCAATTAATTGACTCTGCAAATTTAGAAATTTACATAACATGAAAACATCAATGATTCTCAACAGATTCATTTATTTGTCAAATCAATATAGCAAAGCGGCTGCCAAAACAAATAAAACAACTCCGAAAGCAAGCACTTTTCCAGATTAGTTTGTCGATCCTGGCTAGGTTTATGTGGTAGTTGCTGTCCCCTAGTTCCCAGAGTTTCCCGAACCTAGCTATTGAGGTTGATTGTTACCAGTTGGAATAGGTGTTACAGGTTGTGGATCTAAGATTCTTCTCCTTATCAATGGAAATTCTGGGAGTGATGATTCTTCTTATTTAGGCGATTGAGCTGCCACCAAAGCAAGGAAACATAAGGCAGCAATGCACAGAACCTAAGACTTGGACATTTTTATCAATTTTTAAGTATGTTTGTTATTGTACTGAATTGTATTTTTGTTGTTTTGAGTTATTATTTTAAATTATTTACAATTATTCCCTTAGAATCCCTTGGATTTAAAGCTCTCTCCAGTTCAAAGAACTAGTAAATGTAACTTTTTAATTCATTTTTCTATTAGCAGGTATTATTATTTTCAAATTAAATAAATCTCCATTAAAATATAATAAAAACTTAAATTATCACTCAAACTCTAAACATTCAAGAGAGGTTGTCAAAAGCCTAGAAGCTAATGGGAATATAAATACTTCCTTACTCAATTTATTTTTTGTTTTTTTATTTTTTTTGGACATTTCTTGCAATTACAAACACATTCTAAGCATAATTAATTACCTCTCCATGTGATTTCTTTTGAAGGAGTACTATCTCTACTCATTCCTTGTTAAGATGATCCATGGCTCTGTATTTATTGTATGAATAATTGAACAAAAAAGCAATCTTTGAGAAAAGTTAGTTACTTCAACTCTTGAGCCCTAACAAAAGTAGAATAATTTGTTTTACTGAACTTAGAAGAAACTTAAATTTTTTCTTCTTCTTCAGGTTTCTTCTATTTTCTATCGTAAAACTGATAATCAATCACAACAGACACCCACATCAACAAGTCTATAAGATTTCTTTTTTTATTATATGATCCTAGAAGAATAAAAGAATGTCGATAATCTATTCATTTAGAATAGTAAATATATTCCCCCATTCCCCTAATCTTGGTCTTCTTTTGCAATAGCCACTCCCTAATTAATCCTCGGTATGTTGATTAGCCCAACCGATGTAACAATAATTAATAATTTTAATAGAAATATGGAATCCTATTGAATTCTGTTTTTCTACCCCCCCTCTCCCCCAATCTTAATTATTATATCCTTTTAGCGGTTTCAAATAATTTCTTCTAATCTAAAAAGACAGATTTAAAAGTAAAGGTGAAACAAAGATACAAATATTGCTTGCTATTGTTATCAAATCTACAAAACGATGAGATCTATTCAAAAAATATTTATTTTCAAGCCATCTTGCCAATCTAATTCTTCATTTCGATTAAATATTTATGACATGGGAATGCACAGAGGTCATTTTAGAAATTTAAAGTAGTTTAGTTAATATGTTTGTTTCCTTTTCAAAAAACCAACTTGAAACTAAATTTAGAAGACTTTGATTCATATATTCTTGATTTATTTTCTATCCTATGAATCATCTTCCAATTAAGATTATCAACAAATAAACTTTAAATTTTCTACATTACAGAAAAATCATCCTAATTTTTATCATTTCCTACTATTTTTCTAACTAACAGGCAATCCTTTTTATTTACTTGATAACGCACACACACACACCTAAACTTTTTCATATTTTTAGTTGAAGCTTCGAATAACCTATGGAATTTATTAATGGTCTTGAAGAAAAATCTCTCGATGGAAGACTAGCAGAATCAACTGGAAATCTATTAATCCTTCCACTAATCACTTCACTGTTATGCTCGCTATCTTGCAGGGGCTCAGTTTCAAGTATAAATGATCGTTTCAGGTAAAAATTTGAATTTTGTCCTTTAATATGAGATGATTAAGGAGTCCTTTCAAACTAGCTCGAGAATTATTATGAATATTCCTAATAACCATGGCTATGTGTTTTATCTGAGAAACTCGAGAAAGAACCTGTCGAAGGATGGATAAGACGTTAGGTGTTTTTAGTTCCTACTGTAGGTGTTGTTTTAGATTCTTTTGAATTTCCCTTGATTTTCGGGAAACTACCAACCGATGGCTATTTCATTTAGCTAGGAAATAGTGAATTTTTCTATGTTAAATCATTCCTAATCCAGCTGGTATTTTCAATTTTATTAAGAGGTGTAGCTGTTTGTTGAGTGCTAAATGATGGCAGTTTCTCTTAGAAGTTGAAAGGGTTTTGCAATGATTATTATTGGGATAAATAAGCTTAAATGGAATTAGAAATGAATTGAGATGAATCTGTATTGTTGTTTGATTTATTATAAGATGGGTCTGTTTACAGACGGGCATTCTGAGTATTGCTATTATGAATGTAGTTTTTCTTAATTTTCAAATTATTTTAAGATTAGTATTCATTCGAGTTAGGATCAATCAAGGCATGCTGTTCTGATTTTAATGGATTTTGTTCGAATGAATGATTCTACAAAGATGTGGCTGAAGTGGAAGGTCCAATGAATTTCTATGTTCGTGCGTTTTCTCGTTTTGTTTTGCTCATTTGATAGTACAATTACGCTATGTTTATTTTTGTGTCATCTGTAGAACTTGGGTTTATGTGCAACTTGCTAATTTAAAAAGACTTTGCTTGAGGTTTTCTTGCACGATGTAACACACCAGTAGAACTGCTATTATTGCTTCCAATATAGATTGTATTTTGAGGTGGCTAAGTTATTATTGTATTATCATTTTCGGTGTTACTCTCTAAGATATTGAGATTTTAACTACTTTTATCCTTAAAAACATTGAATTTCTCTTTGAATTCTTGGACATTTCCTATGCTTTGAAGCTAGTTGTCGAGGATCGAGAGTTGATTTTCATTTCTAAAACTGAAATTATATCTCATCGCTTGCAATTATTGTTTCTTAGCTTCAACCATCATCTTCGTCATGATGGAGTATTTCAGAGTAGGATCTTCTTAAGCGAGCACAAAGAAATGTTTTCGCTTGATTTAAATCAACTCTCCTGTCTAGGATCTGCATACTACGGAGCATTGCCTAGAACCTCCATCTAGTAATTCCTGCTCACCGAAACTATCGAATTCCGTCAAAGTCTGAACCTTTTAATGGGGAAAAAATAGGAAATTAGCTTATTAGCAAAAATGGCCAAAAATCTTATTTCAGAATTTAACTCGAATTAAAGGTTATTTTTTCTTACTAGATCTGAGTTCATTTCAACTGCAGAGGTAGCTAGAAACCCTGATATCTTCTTAGTCACATCTGATTTGCTTTTGCCTTGGAACAATGTTATGTTTTGAGGAATATTAGTTTCTGTTGCGATTAACTTATAACTTGCCACGGGTGTTCCTGGATTTGATCTAGCTAGCAAGTCATTTCCAAATAAATCTTTACTAGCATTTTCAAGCTGATTTAGTTTGTCTTGAGCTGTTTCATCTGATAAATGATTCAAGGGTGAGCCTTTCATCCATGTCTGACGTTTCTTGTACAACTTCAGAATTACAACAAAAAAGAAGAGTTGATTTAACAAACAATTTTCAAAAATTATGCTAAAATGTATCCTTTCAAATGTATTTAAGTCATTAAGCCGTTCTAGCTTTGCATGATTGAATGAAATACACAGTGACTTGCATTCATTTTTGTTTACTTTCAATATTATTTTTAAGAAATAAAATCTATTTTTTTAATTAAATTGTTCTACCCCGAATTCGCCTTTCTTCACAATAAAAAGTGCATGACTTGCTTGTCCTTCTTGAAAAATCACTTAAGACTTGGCTACTGAGAATTTATTTAAGCACATTTGCAGCGCGTTAAGATTTCTCTTCGGCCAATCTTTGAAAAATGGCACACCTCTGAGGAATTCCAGGTCTGCTTCATACTTCTCAACTTCATATCTCGAGAAACTGTTCATGAAATGCTGAATTTCAAGAGACATTATCTCCACCTTATCAGTTAGGGCTTAGGTAGTCATGACATAGTTTCCATTTTCAATTAGAGTGCCCATTTCAAGTGATTCTCCTGCAAACATTTTCCTTACCAATACAAGTTATCTTCTTTTGGTTTTAAGATCTGCCATTTCCATGTACAGACCTACTTGTCCTTCAAGAATCACCTTCATAGACGGGTTCTTGTCGCCTAGAGTAGTCAATAATATCCCCAAAAAAATCATCACATTCTTTCTTTCAATTTTTTGTGTTATGAATGTAGTTTTAGAAGCAAAAATAACAAAATAAATGAAAATAACCTTTAATTGTTATGAACTCTCCTTTTTGATATGATTTAAGCTCCCCTTTCATGAAGGCAGCCCTTACAAGTCCTTTGTGACCTTCTTGGATATATTCTCTGAAGAATGAAAGAGTGCCATAGGTTTCGATGAAACTATTTGCATCTGTATCTTTCCGTTCATTCGGAGGGCCGTGGAGTAGAGCAGATAATCGTTTAGCTTCTTTCTTTTAGAGTTCCTTTTAGTATTCAAGTTCTTACCTACGCTTCTAGATGTCGTCCTCTGAAATCTCAACTTTTTTGCGCTTAATAACAAGTTGACCAAGGGATTGAATGTTCATTTTTGTTATCTCTGGAGGATGTGTGTGATGAAATAGTGGGATAATAATTAAAGATATTTGATGTGTTTATGACTTGGAAAGAGATCCAGCGAATGGTTTTAACAACTATGTTTTTATAATTTAGTTATTTTTAGTTAGATGCCCTGATTATTCAAGGAAACAAACTTAGATCTAGTTCATATTGGGAGATTATTATCCTTACTGAATGTGTATCATTCACTGTGATATCAATTATTAATTACAATTACACTCATTGATTTGTTACTTTATTGTAGTCAAATACTCCGAAAATATTTTGGATTATATCATTTAAATAGATTCCGGTACATTTTTATTGATAATTCTCAAATAAATTATCTTGAGCTGAAAATTTCTTAGTTTAAAGTAAATTAATTAAAATCAAAGATTAGAAGCAGCAATTAATAATCCATTCAAATTATATGCGATTTTTAATTTATTTCTAGATTTAATCTTATATGGGGTTGGGGTTGGGGTTGGGGTTGGGGTTGGGGTTGGGGTTGGGGTTGGGGTTGGGGTTGGGGTT
>Ga0302271_10003618_pt1 | contig 12923 bp, 7 predicted proteins | sample III_Bog_N1_1_FD_198767 | JGI IMG/M metagenome (GOLD analysis project Ga0302271, IMG submission 198767) | Peat permafrost microbial communities from Stordalen Mire near Abisko, Sweden - III_Bog_N1_1 | ecosystem: Environmental > Terrestrial > Soil > Wetlands > Peat | place: Sweden: Abisko... | reverse complement strand
TTAGCTCCTCACAGACGTATCAGCACTCAAAGCTAGATTCGTTGAGAATGGACTTGCTCTTTACAGACAATGCTAAAAGGAATTCAAGGAAAAGAAAGCAACGAAACTAGGATAACAGAAGGCAATTGCAGTTGAGTCTAACACAGCTGAAGAAAGCAACCCAGTTTTGAATAATGCTAATTCTACTGACTCATCTTCAGATAACAAAGAATCAGAGTGAGGAGTAGGAGAAGAAAAAAAACACAAAAGAAGAACCTAAGAATACAATAATTATTTTCTACCTTTAGGGCAGACTTCTTAAAAACCATTCCAGTGACGATAATAAATGAACAAGCTGTGAAAACAATAATCATCCCCCCCATTCACAGTCTTTCCCTACCTTGATGGTTATCCTTGCTACTAATTTCAAAAAATCTTCTAATGCAAATTAAAAAAAATGAATGAATATCTTTTTTGTAAACTTGATGTTTCTCCCCTCTTGTAAATTAAATTAATTATTTCAGATTTTTTAAAAGCAAACTCTATTTCGCTTTAAATTCTTCCTCCACGCTAAACTGAAATATTTTTTGGATAGCTTTTTGAATATTTTTTCTCTTTTGGAATTAAAGCAATACTTCTATTTAAAAAAAGAAATTAAATTGAAACAATAACTCCCCAAATTCAAATATCAAACCTGTCAAAGCAATATAGGATCCTTTGATCAAGCAAATCATAAAATTAAGATAAAGTGAAACAAAACAAAGCCTCAAGCAATATGAGTATGCTCAAGGAAGATGAATGGTTTTGTTGGGGGACTTTCGATTTGAAGGATCTAAATGAAGTTTTTAAGACCCGATATTCTCGCAAATATGATTCAGGTAGTTTTTAACAGTCATTTAAGTTTAGATCCCATTTCAAAAACGAATCATATGTCCCTATTATGTTTTTTAATTGATATGGACCAAAATATGTCTTATCATAATCCTTTTTCTCTCTTTATATTTGTCATGTTATTTTTCAAATCGCCACGAATTTTAAGTGGATGATTCTATATATAATTACAATTATTATTATCGCAATTTGAGATAAAGACGCATAAAAAGGGGAGGGTTGATGAAGCATTTGAGCTTCAAAGAGAAAGAGAGTAAAAGAAAGTTAAAAAGATAAGAAAGACAAATTCAATAATTTAAACCCCACTGAAAAATTAAATTGAAAAAAATTATTTAAAATTCATATTTTCATGAGGATATCTCACAGATGGGACAGTTATCCCCCCAAAACAACCAAAGCAAGAGTAATGCTTTCAATTTCAAGAAAACAATATTAAAAGGGTTAGTTCATTGGTATTTATTTTTCTAAAAATGAAAAAAAAATTGTCTTCTTAAATAACAATTCTTTTTAAAGAGAATTTCATAAAATAGCCAATAAACTAGGAAAATATTATTTTTCAACTAAATGACTTTGAATATTTATGAAGGGGGGAGGGGGGGGGTTGGTGTTTAGATAGTAGGAGGGATAGGAGTCTAGATGCCAACAAAGGGCAATCAAAAAGGGGAAACATAATTAAATAAAAAAATCTAAGAAAAAAACCTAAAGAAAACGGGGAAGAAGAAAGGAAGGGGGATGGGAGATAAATTCTTGTATTGATCTTCATTATTATCTGATCCTCTTGATGTTTGGATTCTTAATCTTTCGATGAACGATGATCTTCTTTTTTAATATTTAAAGATTGGGAAGAAGAGAAAATAGAATACTCAGTCTAAAAAATATTCTTATTATATTGCTGCATATTAGGGGAGTTTAGAAAATAAGAAGAAGTTTGATGAAACCTTGCTTGCAGCGAGAAGAGCAATCCGCTTAACAAGGATTAATGTCTTCTCCGATGAGTCCTTCTTTGTCTTGCAACTCAGGCACCAAAGAAGAAGGACACAGCACAACAAAACTGAGAGTCTAGAGCAGCTAATTTGAGCCAGGGGAATAGTGCTAAAAAAGCACGAATAACAATACAGCTACTCCGAAAGGTGGATGGCTGAATGAAGCACAGGAGAACGATTTTGATAGTTACGTAGAGGAATTCTCTAGGGAACTAAGCATAGCAAAAAACGATGAAAAATTGGATTTCTTGTTTGTGATTGATTTTGAATGCAATCAGCCAGGAAGCGAGATCATAGAATTTCCCATAATAGTTGTGGATCTTCAAAAAAAAGCGATTATTGACTCATTTCACAGTTTCGTTCGTCCAACGGTCCACCCTCTGCTGAGCAAGTTCATAAGGAATCTCACGGGGATCACATAAAAAGATGTTGAAACTGCTGAAGAACTTCATGTTGTAATCCGCAAAGCAGAGGCATTTTTAGCAAAATATTCCTCATTTCCTTCAGCGGTTCTGTATGATTGCGACAACGATGCGAAGTTCCTTAGAGAAGAGCTAAAAGCTAAGAACCTTCAAATCAAACAGTCATTTCTGATGAGTTATATAAATCTAAGGAATGTCTTTCCGCTTTCATCCACAGGTGGGCTCAAAAATAAAAGTTTAGGCCACGCTCTAGAGGTGCTAGACCTCGAATTCAAGGGGAAGAAACATTCTGGAAAAGATGACGCGACAAACATAGCCAGAGCATGCATCGGCTTAATGACAAAAGTGCCGAGTTTTTCGTTTACTTCATTCATGTTGCAGTCACAATTCTACCCCGATATTCCTAGGAAATACGTTCAAGATAGTTTAAGTTCATTGTTTATGCATTCCACAAATGTGATATCTATTCATATGGAGTTCGAGACATAAGCACCCGCTAAATCAAATATTGAAATTCAACACTGCAAATTCTTTAAATTAGTGCTGTTCTCTAGAGCATCGTAAGTTCAAAGTCTTTCCAGACCTCATGAAAAACCAAATATCTCTCCAAATAAGGAAAAAGAACAGCAAGAACCAATCACATAACTGAACCAACCAAATCCTAATTCTGGCATAGACACCGCTACTACTACCACAGATCCTTCGACTCCTCCAAGCAAGCTTCTCCAAGAATAAAAACCTGGACTAAAAAAAGCCATTTCATCAGCTGTTAAACCAACAACAACACATGATCCCAGTGATTTACTCTAAGTAGCTTACATCGACAAACAATTTCTCGATGAAAGTCGTCTCTGCGATGATTATTTCCAGCTATTGCAAGAGATCATCTAACTTTACACTGACCGCAATGTCAAGAAGACCAACTCCTTTGTGATCTTAGCTGGATAGGCCAAGCAAGCCAACATGAAGAAGTTTCTCAAAGACTTTGCTTAACTCTTCTCAGCGGACAAGAATCTTTTTGTGTTTAAATACAAAATGTTTTTTCTCCCTGAAATTCTCGATAAACTGCAGATAACTTAAGATGTCGTCTAGGATATCAACTCTCAAGAGTTCCATCAAGCGATCCATTCACTGATTGAGCTATTCAGATCCACTCAATACACCATACAAGATAAGCCATCGAAAAATAGCCCGCCTCATTAGTCATTATCTTCATCAACGGCAACTTCAACTTCAAAATCTACTTCGCCACCATTTTCAAAGCTCTTTTAATCATGCCTGCCTTCAGCACTCTATTCCCAGCCACAATAGCTTTAACCATAGCCGTTTGATGCAGGTGATTCCCCTATAATTTTACAGGCAGGGATAGCTTCTCCAGATATTCAAAATGAACAATAGTTGTAAAAAAAAATATTCTTAATTTTTAAGAACTGAAACCAACTTTTTTGTTAATTTTTTATCTCTTTCATTAAAATCAGCCATGCCCAGCAAACTGCTCAATTATCATCTCAAGGATCTTAATCAAACCCTTCGCTATCTTCCAGAAAACTATTGGCTGCTGCAAAGCGATCATCACCGCAAGATTTAGGTTTTTTGCAGTAACAGTAAATATTGATGTAACAGCAGTAAAAGCAGAATACATATCCCCAAATGAGTGTTCCAATGATTAGCAGTTTTGAAGGCATGCCGTTTTACCCTTTTGTCGCTAACGAATAATTCGTTTCCTTTCAAAATAGCATCATGTACAACACCATGGCATGCTCGCAAAACGAAGCAGAACTCTAGAAAGTGCATATGCAATTACATCAGCTGTCATAGCAAATCGAAGGATTGCTTGGCTCAAATCAGAATGCACTTCTGGATTAGCTTTAACAGCAATACAAAGGATTGGTGTAAGTTTAATAATAGCTGTAATAGCAATCTATTCATCTGCAGATGCAGTAACAGTAATAATAACAATAGATTTAGTAAGTCTAGCAATAATAGCAATTCCAATAGATATGGCTGCAATAGCAATAATAGAATAATTACTTCTTTTCATAAAGATAATTATTATCACATGGGGGCTAAGAATAGCAGTAATAAGAGGAATCGCAGTAGTCGTTCAATTAAACTAACTTCAAAGGTTCAAAAGGAGGGTCTAATGGGAGAAACAATAACAACAATAATGGCAATACATCGAATAGCCACAAGAAAAAGCAATAATACAACGGGAATAGTAGTAATTAGGGTAATAACCACATAAAATAATAATAATAAAAAACTACTAAAAACGAGAATTCCAGCGATTTATTTTCTTCCACTGGACACTAGAAAGCACAGCTGTCTCCTGCATCCATGCCATTCTTTTAAGGAGACAAACCGTAAGTTACAACTGTTTAGTCTAGCACATCTAGTGTGAATAATGCTGCGAGTAACTAAAAAGGCAAAGGCAAGAATAATTACAGCAATAAGGATAATAATAATAATAGTAATTCCAGCCGAAACTAAGGTGACAACAGCAGCAGTTAAGGTAGCAAGTCTAAATTCTACAGGAAATGAGAAGAATCGCAAAGACAAACTTGAATCTAGTTTTTTCCCCCCCTTCCCCAAAGTTTTTCTAGTTTTTATTTGTTATAGTTTCTATCTTTCATTTCACTTTTAACTCAACATTTCAAGTTTATGGTTTGATTTTTGCTTTCTGTGAGCTTGACAATAAGTTCATTTATGCATTTTTATTAATTAAGTGACTAGTTTTTTTGTTTTTTCACAAAAAATTGCTGTTTTGTTTTTACCAAAAAAAACAAAACAAATAACAAAAAGTAGGCAGAAGAAGAACTATCTAGTTGAAATGAACTGCAATCTTCGAATTTTAATTATGTTCAAGATAAATAAAAATGTGCTTTTTAGTGAAGATATTAGTTTAGAATAATAACTGTGGGATGTTTTATTTTTACTTTTTATTGGATTAACAATTCATTCCTGCTTGACGAGAGGCTACGAGGAAGAAGATGACAAAGGTAAATACGATAAAGTGAGCCTCTTCTTTCTTCTTGTGTCTGTTTACGAAGTTTTCTAATCCATTTTCAGATGAAGAATCTCTAATTACTTTAACTTATAAGCTTTATATTAGCGGAAAGCCACAATTATAACTAAAACAAGCACACATAATGTTACCATACCTATTTTGAACTCCTTTTGTTCATCTTCTGAGAAATCTATTTCCAAAGTGATTGTCCCATGTGCGTAGCAATGTGATTACCTCTAATCTAACGAGATCTAAGATTAATATGGTTGTTATTGTTGCTATCCTTGTTCTTATGGTTGTTTCTCCTTCAATTAATTATTCAAATCTTAGGCTTTAAAAAAGTGTCTTTTCTCAAGGCAATCTGAAGAATTGAAGAGAACACCATATTCATATTTCGAATTAACTCTTTATAAAAGAGCTCTTGATGCAGCTGTGCAGACTAGCTTTTCCTTTGTGCGATTATATGGAAAAAACTCTAATTTATGGGCATCTGTTAAGGATACAAAAAAGTTTGAGTTTGGTTAGGAATCTCCAGAAAATTGTGAGAATAATAACTTCACTGTATGTTCTCCAAATCGAAGCAAGGTGTGGTGTAGCTCAGGCTCGGATAATGAATTAGAAGGTAGATTTATGGGAACAAAAAAATTAGAGTGCCTCCCTTAAGCGCTCACAAATAAGAAACTCTCGGAGATAGGATTAGTGGGGGATACAGGAGTAGTGTGGATTTCAGTTTCTTCAAGAGCTGGTTGGTCTTGTTGGTGTTCAGTCATTTGTTAAGGTGAATCTTGGCTAAGGGTGGTATTGGTTTCAGGTACTTCAGGTGAATCTTGTGAACTTGTTGTTTGATCGTTCAGCTTATTTTGGGGAACATTATTCGTTGCAGCTATTTAAATCTGTCGATCGTTTTTGTTGCTATTTTTATCTTAACTGAGGTATTCTAATGATTTTTCTGGTAAAGTCTACTTAAGATCTGAGTTCTGAGATACTGATTTATTGATCTTTGATTTTCGTTTTGTTGCTTTTTTCTTTGGAGAAATCTCTTTATTTAAGTTTTCTTCTGCAGTAGAAGAGTTGTTGAAATCTTGTTTGTTTTGTAACTTCATTGGTTGATTATGGTTTTCATTTGACTCGAATTGGGAAGGTTTCGGATGATTTAATTCATTATTTTTATCTTATTATTGATTTTGTTTTTCCTCCTCCTTCTCCTTCTCTTCTTCTTCCTCCTCCTCCTCATGTTTCTCTTGAGAATTTAATCCTATTTTATCTTCATATTACTTCGAAGATTCCTCCATTTCTCTTTATGCCCAAATATTATTAATATTTTGTGAGATCGCAATATGCGTAATGTAATCATCTAAGGATGTCACTGAATTCAGCGCATACTGCTTAGATGGATAATCCAGCAAAAATTCATGAATTTGTTTTTATTGTGTTGCTACAATAACTGTGTTTAGCTCTTAAACAGCTAAATGAACTCCTTGCAGAATCGGGATAACCAGCTCAGAGACACTATAAGATCCAAGACTATCGATCTCGAAGAACATCACACCTAATCCACTGTCTAAGACAACCAATGTGCTGTTAGTAATGCTATTATTAAAGTTATTTTAATTGGTTTCTAAGGACGGCTAAGTTTTGTGGTTGTAAATTGCAAAATCAGATATGTAAGATGTCAAATTTAGAATTAAAGATCCAGATGATAATGATACGTAATTTATATTATTATTTTCTGTAATATTAGACGTTTTAGTATTATTATCTTGTAGTTGAATCACGATAAGTGTATTGTTCGTTGTGAGAATAGCGAGTTGATTGTTATTCATTATTAAAAGTTTATGGCAGCCTGAGAAAGAAGGCAAATTTGATATCAATCTCAAACTTGTATTTTTTTAATTTGTTTATCTAATACTAGCTGTTTTGCTGTCTTTTCTACTTTCAATTATTTCTTTTTGAAAATGTAGCCTCTCTTTGGACTTCTACATTTAGTCATTCAATTACTAGACTAACTGTGAAGCCGATTGGTTTTCCAATTCTTCAGCAGAACTTGCGAATGGAAAAATTCTCTCTTTCCAGTTTTCTTGGAGGGTTGTGTTTTCAAGAAGTTATCCATAATTGGAACTGAAAAGAGACTGAGAATTTTCGTCTTGTTCATCTGCTAAAGTCTAGTTTAGAAACTTCTAAGGCTGCAATATTTCTGACAACTCAATGTAAAACACATAGCCAGTCTGCAAGCCAACAAATAGCACAGTAGATTCTTCTGAATATGCTAATTTAACATTATTTTTAGAATTTACATCTAGTTATTCTGTGTACTCAATTGAAGTCATAACTTCAATGGTTTTGGCCGCTTCGCCATCATTTAACTATCTCCCTTCTACTAAAAACATTCTTCCATCCTCTAGAGCATAAACTAAGAATCTCCCTTCGGCAGATATCAACAAATCAGTGACTTAAGTATCTTCTTCCTTTGAATCATAGATGATTTTACTTTTCTCGAAATCAGGTGTTAACCTTCCGTGCTAGACATTACATAATGCGGAATACCCTTTGTCTTCTTCTTCTTTTAAGTCTGTAACTTTCATGTCATAAATCGACCCTGCAGAAGCACCAGAGACTAAAAAATCAAACTCTATGGATCCTCCAGATTTAAGCGAATAGCTGTCTTCAACGTTCCAATCGCCTTGGAATATTGCAGTCTCTCCAGAAACAAACTGGAATAAATCAGATAGGTAGTAAAGGAAGGTCATAATGAGACTACACCTTTGAAGTAGATTCACAGTTGTGCTTGCATTGAATCTCATCTTTAGAAGGCTTCCCTTTATTATTATTTTTTTTTGCTTTCTGCCTAGCTTTAACTTTTAAAAAATATTAGTGCCTGATGTTTGGGAGTTTTTAATTTATTTATGATCAATAAATACATGAAAAAATTTTGGGAATCTTTTGTGAGTAATGGCTAGGAGAAAGAAGAAAAGAGAGAGTGTTTTTTTATGTATCTTAATCTTTATTGAAGTATTATTAAAAATCGTTTTTAAGAAGGGGTTTTTAGAAAACCATTAATTTCTACTAAAACAATAAGGTTTAGCAAACAAAAAGAACAAATAGACTATGACTCAAGTGATGCTTAATTAAAATCTAAATAACTCTGATTAGGCATCAATAAATATTCTGATCCTTTGATATAACATCAAAAAAATACGAATAATTCTTTACAATAAATAAATCTCTTGCTGTCAATTTCTTATTTTATTAATGATGATCTTGCTGATAAGTGCATGCTCTCTCTTTATATTTTAGCAACATCCCTTATTCATCATAATCTGAAGTTTCTTAAATTTTAGATTCATTAGTGCCTAATTTTTTAGTCTAATCTAAAAATTTTTAAATGAACAATCTTTTTGTTTCATTTGTATTGTAAGCCTTGTGTTTGCTTATTTTTGTTGAAATAAGAAGGGTTTATTTTCATATGAGAGATCAGCAATGCACCAATGATATTTTCATAACTTAGACTCGCTTGGAAAAAACAAGACTAAGCTTGAAAGTGACTCTACAGTATCTGTTTGCAAGTAAAAAAAAACCAAACATAAATCAATATTCTTTTTGAAGCACTTTCTTTCTCGTTTTTGATTGTTTTTTGCCTTGTTTCATCTCAAAAGTTCTCTTCTTTGGAACTAAAATGATAGTTTTCCCAAGATTCTTCTTGGTAATTGTTTCATCTTAGTGTCCTCTAATTATGGAGGTTTCGATAAGTTATCTCTTTTTATTCAATCGATCTACTATGTTTAAACTTAAGCGGAAACTTTCCTAAGAGTATTACAAATGTGTGAATTTTAATGAAAGTCATGAATAATTTTCAATTTAAAAAATTTGATTGTTTTTGGAAAATAGAATGGTCCAAAATATTGTCAAGAGAATCACAAGAAAGGAAAAACTTGATATTAAGGAACCAGAAAAAACAATAAAAAAAACAAAAGAGAAACAAATTTCAGTTCATTCTAATGAAATCCTCTTTTAATCTAAGCTGCTTACACTCGAGCATTACATTTATTAGATTTTGAAAAAAAATTAAAATTTTTGATATTAACCACTTTGTTTAGGAGGAATTACTTAAGAAATGGGGAGAGAAAGGCGAGAAAAAAAAAATAGGCTTAGCTAGTTGTTCGTTTTATTTTTGTCCTTTAGGGCATATTCATTATGTCATTGAAAAGATAAATCTTTTAGCAAAATAATCTACTCAAATTGAAGTTAGCCAGCCATCAAGGGAAAAAAAGATCCCTAATTGTAATTGTATTTGAAGCGTTGTATCCATGTTTTCACAAGATCTTCAAGACACAAGTGGTTTGCTAATGGAGGGATATTACTATGGACAAATCAAAGCAAATAGCAATCCTAGAACTAACCAAAATGGCAGCTCTAACTATGAATCATAATAGATCCATCCTTATTTCTAAATCTATTTTACTGCAAAATGGGATAATAAATTTTTTAAAAATATTAAATTTACTAAACCAAAAAAAAGAAGAAGCAATTTCCATGAAAATGAGTCTGCCTGAATTAGTGCATATTTAGTTTCTGGGAAGCTGCCTAATGTTTTGGCTGATTTTGCTAGCCGTCGTTAGAGTTCTCATGCCGCTGAAGAACATCGCAATGAACCCAGCTAATGATGCGCGTCTGCGAGTAGTCTCAATAGTCCATGGGATTCTGTGCCTAGTATTGAGCTCAGCTGATATGATTTTTAATTCAAAAATCTAAATATTTTCTGAGACTGCTTAGGAGTTTTCAGCAGATTAGCAAATTCTGAACACTGAATTCCAGCAAGCAGTTTTATTATTCTCAGCTTCATATTTTATTTATGATAGCTCCATCCTTTTCATCTTTGGACTAGCTGATACCTGTATGATCTGCCATCATGCTCTAGTGTTCTTGTGCTACTGTTCCTCTTTTTTCTCGTAATCTGGGGGCGATCAAATAATGTGTAAGGCGCTAATAGGAAAAATCAAGCCATTTAATTGCATTATTTTAAGCATAAATTTGGGAAAGGGGATTATTTTTGAGCCAGTGTGAATTTTAAAATAATATTATTTTTTTCCTTTAACCCTTGAATTTTGATGCAGTGATAAAAATTATTTCTTCATTAACGTATTTCCTTCTTTTTTTATTCATAAAACAGGGGGCATTTTTTGGGGCGAGATTAGTAATGCACCCATGAATCTTAGTTTCATCTTGCACTCACTTGGAAAGAAGTCATCGAAACTCTATTTTCTCTCATAGTGTCTATTTGCAAGTATGCATCAATAACAAAAAATATTCTACATTTAATATCCCATTTTTTTTATTTTTATGTATCAATAAGTCTTGTTCATCTGGGCAAGAATTATCATAACTCCACACTAGGTATTCATGATAGTTTCTACAGCTGAATATCCATTACTCATGAAAGTAACTTCTGTTGGGATCTTAATCTAATCTATCTTCTTCGTTATGATGTAATAAAAATTTTAAGAACTATTTGATTATTTAGATATTCTATGTAATCGATAAATGTTTCTAATCAAACCATAGAATACTCAAAAAGATCAAGAAGAAAATTACTCCCGGTAAGAAAAAAGATAAAATAGATAAGGACAACAGCACTAACGTCAAAGGAGAAGAATCCAAAGCAGAAAATGAGAATGGGTAATAGATGATTTATTGAATGTTAGTGGATTCGTAAGAATGAGAAATTTGCGCACAAATTGCTGTTATTATTCATTAGGAATAATAGTTGTTACTTTTTTCACATGTTTTTTAAAAAATAACAAAAAATCTAAATTTTCCTCACTTCAATCTCATTCAGAAATATGGTAAATTGAAAGATAGATTAAGATCTGGTTTCTAAAAAGGGAAAGGGGGAGGTAAATGTTCATTTCTACTTGTAAAGAAATGAATAATTCAATTAATTCTGAACCTCTATCCCCATCTGTAATTTGGAAACCCTAAGAAGATTCTCCAAAAAATATTACATAGTAATCTTATATTAACTGGGAGAATTGCTATCAGATATCGCGATTTCAACAGTTGTTAAGGACTGAGTTTAGAAATCTAATATCAGACCATGAATTTGTATTAATAATATTTTAGCTCAAAAATTAATTAATTGCCTGTGAGAGATATTTAAAAAGATCAAAAGCAGAATCATGGACTGGTTGAACGAAGGTATATTACAATAGCGATTAGGGGTACTAGGAGGCGTATTTATGGCTCCGTTTTGCACTTGGGTCTTTCTGTTGTAAGTACTAAATAAAAAGCTAATATTGAATGATATTCCTAAGAAGAAAGCAGATGATGTTAGACTTCGCACAGTGTCCATAATCCACGGCTTGACCAGTCTAACTCTATGCGTTTATCATCTGTATTATCACAGACCAGCATTGGATTCAGTGAACACACCATTTTAGTCCCTGATTTTCATTATTTCAGCATCATATTTTCTGTATGACACTGTTGCGTTGCTCTACTATGGATTAGCAGATTACACTATGCTTCTTCACCATTCCTTAGTTACGCTCTGCTTCTATGTCGCAGTTCAAGAGCGATATGGAGGAACTGAATGTGTCTGTAATACATTGATTTTTTACACAAAAATATTGATTTAACAGGAAAAACTCATACAATATTTAAATATTTCTTAGTTTATATTTTAATTTCTTTCTTCATTTTGATTAAATTGACTTTTTGGATTGAAAGGGGCTCTATTTTTAGGAGAGATCAGCAATGCTCCAATGAATCTTCGTTTTAATTTGCGATCCTTAGGATTAGAATTCACTAAAATATACGATCTAACTGAATGGACTTTCTTCGGTAAAATCAACTATTTTAAAAACATATTACTTATTCCAATTTGTTTCTTTATTCAAATAGTCCTCTACGTGATAGCTAGAGGTCTGCTCGTTCCTTATCTTGTATTCCATACTGTGACATCTTCTCTATGTCCACTAATTGTCAAGATATGCTGCATAGGCGTGTTTACTCAATCAATATTCTTCCTTTTTGTGTATGGGGATATGATAAATATAATAATTTGGGTTATCTTTTGATGGTTGTTTGATTTTCTTATTAGAAACATATTCTTTAAATATGGCTTGTTTTTCACAACACAAATATCTTGATAATTATTAAAAAATAGAATGGCCAAAGGATTGAAGAAGAAGCTCAAGAATATGAAGGAGATTGCAACAGCAAAAATGACATTATTTTGGTTCTCAATAAATCCACAACTCAAAGATCTTCCTTGCTACAATAGAAAATCACAGTCTAAAGAAGATTGATGAAAAACCTAAGCTTTCTTATATTGTTTAAATATATCTATTGAGACAAAAGCAAGCATATGAGCTTGGAAAAGATAAAAAAGTAATAAATGTAATGTATCTAATTCAAATCTTGATTTTATATCAAATCACCTTTTAAATTGTTCATTTTTTGGATAATCCCCAAGAATTATGCTGTAAAAAGTAAAACAAAGATTTCAAAAAGATGAACCTTTATGACAGATGACTCGAATGAAGATATCTTTTTTTATTACAGCAATTGTGCATCCTCTTTTGGGGTTGGGGTTGGGGTTGGGGTTGGGGTTGGGGTTGGGGTTGGGGTTGGGGTTGGGGTTGG
>Ga0302271_10003617_pt1 | contig 12925 bp, 6 predicted proteins | sample III_Bog_N1_1_FD_198767 | JGI IMG/M metagenome (GOLD analysis project Ga0302271, IMG submission 198767) | Peat permafrost microbial communities from Stordalen Mire near Abisko, Sweden - III_Bog_N1_1 | ecosystem: Environmental > Terrestrial > Soil > Wetlands > Peat | place: Sweden: Abisko... | reverse complement strand
ACCTGGGAAAGATATTGTTTTGAAAAACGTTACTTTTCAATACGAAGGACCAAATTCTCCTAAGGTATTGAAAAATATTAACCTTGAAATCCCGGCAAATAAGGTCACGGCCATAGTTGGAACCAGTGGAAGCGGGAAAAGTACCATGGTAAAGCTGATTCTTGGTTTTTACAAACCCGTGATCGGCGAAATATCCTTGGGCGGCGTACCACTTGGTAATTTCAGTCAGCAACAATGGCGAAAACGTTGTGGAGTCGTAATGCAGGAGGGCTTTATTTTTTCGGATACCATCGCGGGGAATATTGGAATAGGGGATGATATCCCTGATTTTGCAAAAGTTGAAAAGGCTGTTGCCACAGCCAATATACAATCATTTATTGAAGCGCTTCCTCTGGGTTATGAGACACGAATCGGTAGTGATGGTCATGGATTGAGTACTGGTCAAAAACAGCGCATACTTATTGCAAGGTCCGTTTACAAGAATCCTGATTATATTTTCTTTGACGAAGCGACCAATGCACTGGATGCCCGCAACGAATTGGTGATCATGGATAACCTCAATCAATTTTTTAAAGACAGAACGGTTATTGTTGTTGCACACCGATTAAGTACCGTAAAAAATGCAGATCAAATCGTTGTATTGGAAGGAGGAGAGATTGTAGAGAAGGGCACTCATGCAGAACTTGTTGGAAGAAAGGGAATCTACTTTAATCTTGTCAAAGATCAGCTCGAACTTGGAGGTTAATTGCAAGTTCCAAATAATCAGATGTATTCCTCCCATTGAAATTATAATAATATATAAACCAATAGATTTTTCATCATGCCAGATAGGGATAATTCAGAATCTCATAGCGAGGAAGTCGAGGAAATTATGTCATTCATTCCCAATCGGATTATCCGATGGGGTCTGACGGTCATATTTGTTGTGTTTTCCTTACTTCTTATCGGAAGCTATTGTTTCAAATCTCCGGAGATCATAAGAGCTCCCATGATATTGACTACGAAGAATCCTCCTGTTTCATTGATTAGTAAATCAACGGGTAAAATTGACCGGTTATTTGCCATTGATGGTCAGACAGTCGATGAAAAGGGAATTATAGCGTTGATTAACAATCCGACGGATTTTTCTAATTACTTGATACTTAAAAAGGAACTGGCCGAATGTTTTCGTATTCCCGACTGGGATAAACAAGTGTTTGCATACGACTTATCCGACCAACTTACGCTTGGAGAATTGCAGCAAAGTTATGGCCCTTTTCTGAAAAGCAGGAATAACTTTAAACATTATCTTACTCAGAACTTTCTTCCGCAAAAAATCGGACTAATTGACAAACAGATTGTCAAGCAGGAAGAGTATTACCAGACATTACTCCGCCAGAGAGAGATTCAACGAAACGACCTGAATTTATCTCAAAAAAGCTTTACACGTGATTCATCGCTTTATCTGAAACGAACGACAAGCGAGGCTGAATATGATAAATCACGACAGCTTTTCCTTTCAAAGAAGTCAGCTTTTATTGGTTTTGAAGCTACCCTCAGGGAGACCGAATCCTCAATTTTGCAAATGCAGTCAAGTAGGGTTGAATTACAGATGCAACATGAGCGGGAGTTAATGGAGTTCCGCCTTGCGCTTGATGAATCGAAACAAAATCTTGAAAATGCGATACACCAGTGGGAGGAGCGTTTTCTTGTTGCCAGTCCTGTAAAAGGGAAATTGACCTTTACTTCTATATGGAGCGTGAATCAGGAGGTTAAAACGGGTGAGCTGATCGCAACTATTATTCCGATCGAAGAATCGGCAATCATCGCAAAAGCGGTGATTCCACCTTCCGGATTTGGTAAGGTTGAAGTCGGTCAGCGCGTAAATTTGAAACTGAATGGATTTCCTTATATGGAATTTGGAATGTTGAAAGGTACAATCCAATCTATATCGCTTGTTCCCGAGGAGAAAGGATATGTGGCAGAAATCACACTTTCCGGTGGGATGACATCCTCATATCGGGAAAACCTCAAATTCATTCAGCAAATGGACGGAACCGCTGAAATTATCACCAAGGATATGAGGCTGATTACGAGATTAATCAATCCATTAAGAGCATTTTTTGATAACGGCAAATAACTCTGAGTTTCTACTCATATAAAAAGAAAGCTAAAAAATATTTTCTTCACCTTCCAACGCTATATGTTGTTGCATTCGATTACCCCCATGTCTTAAGTGTTGAGAAAAGGAAAGGATTGCACTTGCCGGAAATCAGTTTATTTCCTTCGTACTTTATTAATAATTTTTTGATTAGTTCGCACGAATTTACGTCCGTTATCGCTTAATCCATAAATTTTACTGACTATCTTTTAAAAAAACTCACAAAATAAAAATAGAGTAATGGGTTAATTAGTAGATATATAGCTAACCTTGATTTTTTTTATTGATTTTTTTAAAAAAAAAGTGGAAAAAACAGGTAACAAATGAATGCCCTTTCCTATTAATACTTGAATTCCGAAGTAAAGTCAGTGCGGAACGAGTTATTTTTTTACTTTACAAAATAGAATATGATACTCATAATTTCTGATAAAAACGATAAGCATGCAGATCGGGTCGAATCGATTCTACAGAAAAATTCTGCAGAATATTCGAGACTAAATCTTGATGCCGATTCGTTAAAATCAACACAGGTCATATTCGAAGATAATTCCTTCAAAATAAAAGGTCCAAACTGCTGCTTTTCAACAAGCGAAATAGAAACTGTTTGGAATCGGAGCTCATGTATGGAACAATTTATCGAAGAGAGTTGCCCTCAGGACCATGACTATTTAATCTGGAGAGAAAAATGGAATAAAACACTGGAAAAACTTTTCTCGTCGCTCGAATCAACGAAATGGCTGAATTTTTATTGTGATTTTTATTCGGAAAACCAATTCAGACAATACTCAATTTCAAAGAATATAGGTTTAAAGTGGCCTTCTTTCATCTGTTCCAACGATATTAATTATCTCAATAGTTTTTTCGAAAGTAAACGAGAGCGGGTTCTGAAACTAATGATCCAGGATTGTAAAAAAGGATTAGCGGGTGATTGTTTCGCAAAATGTGGCGATATGTTTGGAACTGATAACTCAGACAGATCACAGGAAAATATTTGTCCGGTTGCCAATGCGGCTTATCAGGTACGATGCACCGTTGTTGGTAAAGAATATTTTGTAGGGAAAATTAAAGTGAACAGTGCAGAAGGTAAGAACCAGGAGCTAACAAACTTTGAAGTTGTTCAGCCTCCAAAGTTGATAAAGAAGAGGGCAATCGATATCATGACTGAACTGAATCTTACTCACGGAGTTTTTGATTTTATTGTCACAGACAATGATGAATGGCTTTTTGATGCTTTAAATCCAATCGGACAATATCAATGGACGGAGGATATAAAAGGATATGATATTTCATCGAGCATTGCAAAATGGTTGATGAGTCACAACTGAATAAATAGAGATTAAAGATTGTTTTTTTGCAACCAATTCAAGTGAAACAGGTTGGGGGGAGAATTGCACAACTCCCCCTTCCTGTATTCAAATTCTCGTTTATTTCAAGACCCCCAATAATTTACCTATTTTTGTGAATGCGGCTATGGCTTTGTCAAGATGCTCTGGCTGATGTGCGGCCGATATCTGTACCCTTATTCTTGACTGTCCCTGCGGAACGACCGGATAATAAAATCCAATAACATAAATCCCTTCCTCAAGCAATCGTGTTGCAAACTCCTGCGATAATTTTGCATCATAAAGCATCACCGCGCAAATAGCTGATTTGGTTGGTTTAATGTCGAATCCTGCTTCTTTGATTTTGCTTACAAAATATTCTGTATTCCGGTGTAATCGATCCTGAAGTTCTGTTGTTTCCGTCATCATTTCGAACATCCTGATTCCGGCACCAACGACTGCTGGTGGAATTGAGTTAGAGAAAAGATAAGGCCGTGAACGTTGGCGTAATAATTCGATGACCTCTTTTTTACCGGTGGTGAATCCGCCAACAGCACCACCAAATGCTTTTCCGAGTGTTCCTGTAATAATATCCACCTCGCCTCTGATATCGAACTTTTCGGTAATACCGCGGCCAGTTTCCCCAACAACACCAGCAGAATGACATTCATCGACCATCACTAGAGCATCGTATTTTTTTGCTAACCGGACAATCTCATCTAATGGGGCTACATTCCCATCCATTGAAAATACGCCGTCAGTAACAATTATTCTAAACCTTGCATCCTGCGAATTCTGTAGCTGTTTTTCAAGATCGGCCATGTCCGCATTATTATAACGGAATCGGCGAGCTTTGCACAGGCGGACACCATCAATGATCGAGGCGTGATTCAATGCATCCGAAATAATTGCATCCTCTTCCGAAAACAGCGGTTCGAAAACCCCTCCGTTTGCATCGAAGCAGGCAGCATACAGAATTGTATCTTCTGTCCCGAAAAATTCTGCAATCTTTAGTTCAAGTTCCTTATGCAGATCAGTAGTGCCACAAATAAATCGAACAGATGACATTCCAAAACCATGCGAATCGAGCGCCGATTTTGCTGCAGAAATTAATTCCGGGTGATTTGAAAGGCCCAAATAATTATTCGCACAAAAATTCAACACTTCTTTGCCGGAGTCTAGCCTTATCACCGCATCCTGCGATGACATAATGACTCGTTCACTTTTGTAAAGACCTGCATCTTTAATCCCAGCAAGTTCATTCTGAAGATGTTCCTTTATTTTTCCGTACATATTTCTTAATGTTAATTTTCAAAGATTAAAACTATCGAAAAGAGTTCACCCGGACAAGGATTTAAATCAAGTTATAAAATTTGATTAATTCTAAATTTTGTAAGCGTATGTCTATGCATTCTATAAGACTTAGAATATGAGAATTTTAGATTTAAATTCATCTGATGTTTTTAAAATTTTTCAGATCCACCGAAATTAATGTTAAAAAATGTCTTAAAATATTTTTTAGTATTAATTACTTCGTAAAATATTTAAGTATCTTTGCCTCCGTTAATAATATCATTTACTTTGTTTTTTGTTTTATAGGAGGAAGATATGTTACAAACTAACGAACCGATTTCCCAAACTATATCTGCAACTGAGCTGAATAAAATCAGACAGAAGAAAAAAATCCTGAGTTTGCTTCATACGCAAGGAGATACTTCTGCCCCAGAACTTAGCAAGTTGCTTAAAATCAGTCTTCCTACGTGCTTTTCATTATTAAATGATCTGATCTCACTAGGGTATGTGAAAAACCTTGGGATTGGAGAATCAAGTGGTGGTCGAAAACCCAACTTATATGGTTTGCCACAAAATGGTTTCTATGTTATTTCGTGCGATTTTGCCCGCTTCCATGCTCACATGGCGATTTGCGATTGCAACAACAATTTTGTTACTCCAGTAGTAGAGATTGATACCCATATTGACGATCCGGAGCTTGTCGAGAAAATGTTTCAGACAGCTCAAATACTGATGAAAGACAACCAAATTTCTAATGAAAAAGTGTATGGTATTGGAGTAGATATGCCTGGTTTGGTTGATTCTAAAACCGGAATTAACTATACAATTAAAGATAAAAAGCATCAAAACGTTCGTCGTTTACTGAAACAGCGATTTAATAAACTGGTGTATGTTGACAATGATGCCAGAATGCATGCTTTTGGAGAGTATCATTTTGGTGAAGCAAAAAAATACAAGGATGTCATTTTTATCCATTGGAGCTGGGGACTTGGGCTTGGTATTTTCATCAATGGCCAGCTTTGCAGCGGGAACAAAGGTTTTGCCGGAGAATTATCGCATATCCCAATGGTCGAAAATGGAGAATTATGCATTTGCGGAAAACGCGGTTGCCTGGAAACAATAGCTTGTTCCAATACAATCATGCGAAGAGTGAAACAGGGATTTGCTGATCAGGAAATATCCTCGCTCACTAACGATTTCAAAGATCGTCCTGAAAAAATTACCCCTGAAGATGTGATTAATGCAGCCCGGCAGGGCGATGATTTTTGTATTTCGATACTGAATGAAATTGGAAAGGCCATGGGCAAAGGACTTTCTTACATCATTCAATTGCTGAATCCTGAAGTCATCGTGCTAAGCGGACCGTTGTCCAGGGCTAAACAATACGTTTTGTCACCAATACAGCAATCGTTAAACCGTCTTTGTCTTGAGAAAATTTCGGAGAATACGGCCATAATTGTTTCTGAATTGGGAGATCAGTCGGCTTTACTGGGGACTTCAGAAATGGTGTTTCAGAAAATTTTCACTGAAATGGATTTTGAAGGGCTAGACCGGTAGATTTTGAATAGAATGTGATTATTAATTAACTTAAAATTAGAATTTATGCGAAAGGTTTTATTATTGACCGTAATGTGCCTTGCTCTGATAGGGAGTGCAATGGCGCAGTATCCGGTATCCGGGACCGTTGTTTCAGAATCTGACGGGCTTGGCATACCTGGAGTTTCCGTGATAGAAAAGGGAACTACCTCCGGTACCGTTACAGATATCGATGGTAAATTTTCTATTAAGGTGGCTTCCGAAAAATCAACAATTATTCTTTCATTTATTGGAATGAAATCCATTCAGGAGCCTGTCAACGGACGGTCTGTCATAAATGTAAGGATGGTTGGCGAAAACATTGGTATCGATGAAGTTGTTGTTACTGCTTTGGGAATCAAGCGAGAAGCCAAAAAGCTTGGTTATGGTGTAACTGAAGTAAAAGGGGCCGAACTTGCACAAGCTAATACTACCAACCCTGTACAGGCTCTTCAAGGTAAATCTACAGGCTTGAGCATTGGTGCTTCTGACGGTGGTTTATTTGGAAACTCGAAGATTCAGATTCGAGGTATTTCTGTGCTGAATTCAAATAGCAACCAACCAATTTTTGTGGTTGATGGGGTTATTATCGAAAACGGAGTATCGAGTTCAAGTGCGGATTGGGATGCAAGTGCCAATGACTTTGGTAATCAGCTCAAAAATTTAAATCCTGATGAATTTGAATCCATTTCTATTCTAAAGGGTGCAGCTTCGACTGCTCTTTACGGTTCACGTGGTATGAATGGTGCCATCGTTATTAAAACAAAAGATGGAGTCGGGACAAAAGGAATTGGTGTAACAGTTAATCAGAGCGTTGGTGTCGACTATGTTTATGCACAACCTGATATTCAATACGAATATGGAACTGGAGCTATTGCTGGCTATGTTGATTTTGGCGAGCAAGATGCAAATGGCAGATATTATCAGTTTGCCCCAATGACGCAATATTATAAAAATGACAAAGGAATGATGACTAAAATTGGTCATCCTTGGCAAGGTACAGCTTACGGACCAAAATTTGACGGAAGACCAATCGAAGATTTCGACGGATCTATAAGCAAATATCTTCCTGCAAAGAACAACATGAAAGATGCCTATAATGTAGGTTTTAACACCAATACATCGGTAGCATTAAGCGGAGGAAATGATAAAGGGACTTTTTACTTATCTGATTCATACAATATGCGTAAGGGGACTACCCCTTCCAACGAATTTTCAAGGAATTCACTCTTATTTTCAGGTTCTTACAAACTGGCAAGCTGGTTAAAGGCTGATGCATCAATCTCGCATTCTATTTCAAGCCCTAAGAATCCGGGGAACGACCTTTCTGAGGCATTCCTTGATGGTAACCTTGAAAACTGGTATGATACGAAAAAATGGAACAAGCGCGAAATTTATCAGGCACCTCACGGAGGCGTACCATCAACCGCTTATGGAGACAAATATGCCAATGTCCCTATGAACGAACTTTGGTTCAGGTATAATTTAAATTCAAATACAAGGGAAGAACAGGTTGTACGTCCAATCATTCGTTTAACTGCCAATCTTGCCAAATGGATATCGGTTACTGCTGAAGGTAATATGAACTATTATACTGTATCATCCGAACAAAAGGAACTTGGTACAGGCTATGCTAACGAAGGTGGTTCTTATCTTTTGGGCAATAGTACCGATAGAAGTCGTACCGCAAAAATTACCGCAAACCTTACTAAAAATTGGGGCGATTTTACTTCAAGCCTGATTGTCGGTGGTGAACTTTGGGATCAAAAAAAGGAATATACACAGATTCGTACAGACGGAGGTCTTATCGTACCTGGAAAGTTCTTCCTCTCTAATTCAAAAAAGACACTGGTATCAGAAGGTAAGATTAGTAATACCAAGCAAATTAACTCCGTTTATGCGTTGTTTAATATAGGCTGGAAGAATCAGTTATTTGTTGACCTTACCGGTCGTAACGACTGGTCATCAGCATTGGTTTATACGAATGGAACTGGCAACTTTTCCTATTTTTATCCTTCGGTAAGTACGTCGTGGCTCGCAAATGAAACATTCAAATTACCTGAATGGGTTACTTTAGCAAAAACCCGTTTATCATGGGCACAAGTTGGTAACGATACCAATCCTTATGATATTAATAAAGGTTATACTTTGGGTAGCCCAGACAATAACATGCCTCCTTATCAAATGGCGGACGGATCGTTTGTTTATACCAATTTCAACTCGACAACCTTGGTTGACCCAAGTATTAAACCTGAAAGAAAAAACTCTTTTGAAGCTGGTCTGGATTTGAGATTTATCAATAACCGAATTGGAATTGATCTTTCTGTTTATGACGAGACAATTAATAATCAAATCGGTACAATTCCTATTCCCGCTGAGTCAGGATATAATTCGCTGATGTCAAATATTGGTTCATTAAAAAATCGCGGGGTTGAACTATCAGTACGCGTTGAGCCGGTGAGAACAAAGAATTTCAAATGGGAGTCGACTTTTAACTATTGGAATAACACAACAAAGATTTCAAATCTTCGCAAAGAAGTGGGTGAATATAAAACTCTTGGCGGAGATATCGCCTATGGAAACTTCCGTGTTGGTTCGGTTGCTTTTCAAGGTGGAGAATATGGTGTGCTGATGTCGGATACAAAACCGTTGGAATGGAACAATACAGCTAATGCAAATGATCCACTCAATGGAAAGAAAATTCTGACATGGAACGATACACGTCGTGGCGCATACTACACCAGAAGTAATAAAGCAGAGAAAGTTGGTAAAGTTCAACCCGATTTTGAAGGATCGTGGAATAACGCACTTAGTTTCAAGAATATTACGTTCTCTTTCTTGCTTGATGCCCGTTTCGGCGGTAATATTGCATCCTACTCCAATAAATACGGGACTGCATATGGTTACCTTGCAACATCCTTAGCTGGACGTGACGCAGAGCACGGTGGTAAATCATGGACAACCGGTTATGCAGACTCAAAAGGACAAACATTTGTCGATGGAGTTATCCCGGACGGTGTTTTCCAGGTTGGTCAGATGGTAACCACTCCAAGTGGAGCCTCTCAGGATGTAGGTGGTTTAACTTATAAGGAAGCAATGGATAAAGGTTATGTTGAACCTACCCACGCCAGTTATTTTACTTACAGAAATAACTCATGGAGTACAGGTGTAATCAACGATGACTGGTTCAGCAAAGTGAGCTATATTGCAATTCGTAATGTATCTGTAGGCTACACACTTCCTGTAACGTTGGCAAGAAAAATCAAGGCAACTTCGCTGGCTGTTTCTTTAAATGCCCGCAACCTTGGTTATCTGTACAACTCACTTCCGAATCACCTGAATCCTGAAAGCTTCAGGGGTACAACAAGTACTGATTCATTCCGCGAACGATCTTTCAGTCCGTATACTGCATCTTATACCATGACTGTATCTGTAGGTTTTTAATTTTTTCAAAAATAAGCAAGCATGAAAAATACATATAAAATAGTATTTGCATTGGTTTTCCTGATGGTCTGGGGTTGCGATAAACAAAAGTTTGCCGACTTAAATTCCGATCCATCCACCATTTCGAAACCCGATCTAAGGTTCTCGGTTACTACTGCCATCGATCAGATGTACTCAAACGATTATACAACATGGTTTTATAATAATTTTCAGTACATATATCCCTGGACACAGGTAACATCAAAACAGGGTGGAAATACTTCCGACTTTGTGGATATGGGCCCTTCTGCAGGGTTTGACCTGTACAGCAAATTGTTCCCTCAAACACTCGATGTGAGGTTCAATATTGATAAGATGGCTGAGCCTGAAAAATCAACCTATCAGGCGTTGAAAGCGTTGACTTACGCAACCCAAATTTTGCCAGCCATTCACAATGCTGATAATTCAGGGTCTTTGGTCTATTCAGAAGCAGGTTTGGCACCATATACCAATCCTCCTTTATTAACTCCGGTTCTTGACAATCAAAAGGCGCTTTACACCACCTGGTTGAAAGAACTTGATGATGCCATTGCGGTTTTTACGACAGCTAAAAATCAGGTAAGCATGGGAACACAGGATGTCATTTATGGTGGCGATTATTCAAAATGGGCTAAGTTCTGCAATTTGCTGAAACTTAAAATTGCTGCCCGTTTAATCAATCAGGATCGTACCACGGCATTGAAAATTGCCGGTGAAGTTGGTGCTTCTGCTGCCGGATACATGGATGGTTTGAGTGATGATTTCATTTATACTAAAGGGACCAAATATTACGGAACCGGTAATGGTATGTGGATTGGATATGCCAGCAAAAATTTGGTTGATTTTATGGTCGGAAATGCAGATCCTCGCTTACGTTTCATATTCGAAAAGGATGAATTCAACGGAGAAGTAGTTCAGGCATTTTTAGATGCAGGAAAAGCATTGCCTCCATATGTAGCACAATATGTGAATGTTGATGCCAATAAAAAGTTTACCGGATGGAAAAGTCCAGGCGAACCTTGGGTACGTTACCATGGAGCTCCGCTATCACCCGATGCGAAACAGGATCCAATCAACAACATTTATTTCAACCAGGCTGAGCTGAACAAGCTGACTGTTGGTAGTACACAGAAAACCTACGCTTCGACGTCACTTTATTCTGAAAAAATGGTCCGTACATCTTACGATTTTACTTATCCGACTAAACCGGGTGGCCGTGTTATCGAATTGAAAGACAACGATCCTGGTTTGAATGTAATCTTGGGAAGTGCTGCTGAAACGAATCTTTACCTTGCAGAGTTTAAATTATTGGGTGCAACACTCCCAAAATCTGCGCAGGATTATTTTAACCAGGGTGTTACATTATCTGTTCAGAGAATGGATGCATTGGCGAAAAATAACCAGATGCCTTACTACAATTCTGACCCGGTTTATACCATTGCTGATGATGCAGCTGCTGCTGCAACTAAATTGCGTAGTGGTGAAATTGATGCCTTGTTGGCCAAACCAATCTGTAACCTGGCAACTGACGGACTTGAAAAAGTTTACATTCAGCAATATATCAACTTCATGAATACCCCTGGCGATGTATGGTCAACAGTTCGTCGTTCAGGTGTACCAAAGAAGGGAAGTGCATATCTGGCATGGGAAAAAATAACAACAAGTGGTGTTGAAATGTCTCTTCCACGTCGTTTTGTTATTCCTACACCAGGGAAAGATGATATCAACTATGCCAATAAAATGGCTGCAATTCAAGAACAGGGCCTTACTCCTGCAGTTTTGGATCCTATCAAATTAAATACTGAAAGATTATGGTTTGACAAAACCGATCCTCAGTACGGAGATGGTCCAAAAAATTAAAAGCTTATTTTTTAATTAATAACAGGAGACCGTCTTACATCATTTTGGAGACGGTCTCCTTATTTAATGCACCTTGGTTTGAAGCTATTATAAACTAATCCTTCTTCATTCTGAAGATCCAACTATTTATAAGATGAGAAAACAACTGATTCTCCTGTTGCTTAGTTTTTTAACTTTCAATTCATTTTCTTCGCCCAAAAAAATGCCTGAGGCTGTACGCGTTTCGTATCAAACGGTTGTGAATGGCAAAACCAGGACTGACGGGCCAGTCAATTGGCTGTTGTGTTCTGCCGTTGCGGCAAAATCATGGACAGGAAATGATCCCAAAAAATTACTGCCAACAATTGCCAAAGAGGCAAACTATATCGATTTTTTACAGCAGAAAACGTTCCAGGTTGCCCTGTTCTCAGATGGAAAGATGATCAATTCACCGATGGCATTTTCCGAATATCCGGTTTTGGAGGCAACAAGTGAAACGGCGGTTATTCTGGGTTATACCTGCAAAAGGGTTAAAACGTCTCTTCGCTCCAATTCCATTGATATCTGGTACACCACTGATTTGGGTGTTAAGGGAAGCCCGGCAATGGCTTATGGGATTCCGGATGGTTTAGTATTGAAAGTTGTGCGGAATGGCAATTATGAGATTGTGGCAACTGAGGTAAAGTCGTTAAAAACTAAAGAGATTGAACCCATTCTTCCGCTAGAAATGGGCGAAAGCATGGCTTTACCGCTTTACAAACACCGGATTACTGAAAATCTGATTACGACAGTTACTGTTTTCAATAACGAGCAAATCAGTTTCGGAAACGAGATTAATAATCCTGCCGATTCAGATTCATCAAAGACTTTTAAATATTCTTCAGGAACAGTGCTCCTTAAAAAAGTAAAATTACCTGTTGTTCCTGACGACACTGAGTTGTTTGTCGAATTGTACCAGCATTCTAACGGTGATGCTTACGATCGGACAGGTTCTGTTTTTATGATTCCACAGGACAAGGAAAAGTCATTTCTGGAAGGATTAAAGAATGGTGTGAAAAGTTTGCCTGTTTTTAAGGCGAAAAATGGAAAATCATACCAGGGCGTTGTGGCAACCGATAACTATTCACCACTTGTCGAAATTATGCGTTTTTTCACCCCGTTTGGGATTGGTCAGTTCAACGATAAAGTAACAGTTTACGGACAGCATTGGGAGGATTCGACGTTGTATAAGCAGGAAGTAACTGATTTATTGCCGCTATTGCAGGGTGAGCGATGGATAGGGATTTTTATTGGT
>Ga0302271_10003616_pt1 | contig 12933 bp, 14 predicted proteins | sample III_Bog_N1_1_FD_198767 | JGI IMG/M metagenome (GOLD analysis project Ga0302271, IMG submission 198767) | Peat permafrost microbial communities from Stordalen Mire near Abisko, Sweden - III_Bog_N1_1 | ecosystem: Environmental > Terrestrial > Soil > Wetlands > Peat | place: Sweden: Abisko... | reverse complement strand
TGCTGCAGGGAATGCTTAGATTCTAAGAAATACTGCTTTGTTTAAGATCAATAATATTAAGGAGTTTCATTATCTACCCATACTATCTATTGGTAGGGGTTGTCGGCGATTTAATCTCCTACACTAAGTCTTCCTTCAAAGTACTTGTTGAGACATTTGCTTCTTAACTAAAAAGCTTTAAAGTGAGATGCCGATAATGAACATATTATTGAAGAAGGATCCTTAGAGAGTTCGAATAGATTATTCTTTATTTTTGCTTGAGTCCTCTTCCCCATAAAACAAAATAGATCCTCTCTGAATTATCTTCTAAGTGCTAACTCTTTTATTCCAATTCAAGCATATCTACTGGTCACAATCCTATTCGTGGATAACTTATTGTTGTTGGCAGCTTTCTTCTTTTTCTTCTTCTAAAATCTCAAGTTCTTTATTTTGGCTCATGTATTGATGCCAGGGACATATCAGAAAAGAGAATTAACAAGAAATACAACCATTAAAAAACGAATATTGCTCTATTATTTTGTGAATTATCTGCAATTATTAAATAATCTGCTTCTGCTTAATTGACAGAACGAATCATTGCAAAGTAATAAAGCAGCATATGCATCCAGTTAAAGAAAAATAAAATTAGTATTAGATTTTTATCAAATTTCTTTGAATTCTTTGCTACTTAAAAAACAAAGATAACCAAATGAGTTCAACAATAATATTATTTATTTACTTATTTTCTCATGAAGAGCAAATGATATCCTCCAATTTTCACCTTTTTCCTCTCATTTTTTTTTTCATCTTTTTTTATTTCACAAAGATAAATGATTTAATAGAGCAATTCTCTGATTCCATTGAAAATCTATTTTTATTATTTTTTCCCTCAAAATAAGTTCATTTAGATTGCCAGATTTTACAAAACAATCTTTACTAATATAAATAATTTCAATATGCACTTAAGAATATCCCTCCTCCCATCCCCTCATCCATGCATGAAAAACTCAGAAATCAGTTCTGACTTAGAAATTAATAAAATTAAAAATAATTAATAATAAAAAAAATAATAAAATCAAATGAAAATGAATTAAATGACCTTAAACAAGGGAGTAATCATAATTCTAATTTTACTACCTTGCATACTGTGTTTCATTAGTAAAAATACTAATAAAGATGTTTTAAAAAAAGATTTTACTCAATAAAAACAAACTCCTTTTAGCATAACTTTCGAGCCAAAGTTTACATCTAATCAGCCATCAGACAAAGCAAAACATGACAGAATATATGCCGTTCTCAGTACTGCTCAGTTATTCTTTTAGAAACTTCTAAAAGTCATTCGAACTGAGCCAACAAATATATTCACTGGTGAAAAAAAGAATTCTTGCTTTGATGTTACTGTCAATCCGAATTACATCCAAAAAGGTGTTGCCAACTCGGACTTGCATATTTATCTAACAGATGTTCCAAAGTCTTCAAATGATGATTTTTTCGTTCAAGGGTAGTTTTGCTCTTTTTCTCCGAAGCTGAAAAGGCCGAATTTCGGAAGGTTATAATTCGATATCAAGTAGCTTCCATAAACAAAAAATCCTCATTTGTAATACCAATATGACCTAAATGCGATCATCAAAGAGATCATTCACATCCTTGGGTTTTCAGAGGACCTAGTTAAAAAATGGAATTATTAAAAAAGTTCGTCTTCCTAGTATATCTAAGAAAGGATCTATAGACATCAGAAAATTAAAATACTTACAACTGCATATGTTCTTAGTACAGCTCAAAAATACTACAATTGTGATAAAATCCAAGGAATGCAGCTAGAAAACGAGATAAAAGAAGTAAGATCTCACTGGGAATATAGACAAAATTATTGTTTTTTAAAGAAAAAAGTTTATTTTTTATATATTTTCTTTGTTTGTTTAACAAAAAAGGGGATTTCTTCTTTATTCTGGAAGCAAGCAATCCTAAAAGATGAACTCATGACACCTGAAGATGTTTTATAATACCCGATTCTTTCTATTTTAACGATCGCTATGCTGAGGGACACAGGATTTTTCGCAGCAGTGAACGAGAATCTAGCCAGTCTCATTTTTTGGGGGAAAGGGAAAGGCTGTTAATTCTTTTTCTATGCTTGCAAAGAAGTCGAAGTAAAAGTAAAAAACAAAGGGGAATAAACAAAAGGCAAGGAAATAGAAAACAGCCCAGAAACTAAGTTCAAAGAATTTGACGAGGAAGATTAAGAAACTAAATTCGAAGAGTTTGTTTATGATGAAGAGTTTATCAAAAAAGACCCAAAAACAACATGCACATTTGGCGGTGGAGCTTAAGCAATAACATACACTGGGAAATACATGGATAAGTGTCTCTATAATTCTGTACATATGAATTACATTTGTTAGAATTAAGAGGATTAAGACGAAACAAAAGATTATCATGAATAAAGACTCAATGAGTTTACTTCAGCAAGTAAGTGCTTCTAATCAACTGTGTTTAGATCTGGCTCTAAGGAGTTAAAAAGCCAGCAGGATAATAAACTAAAAAAATAAGAAACTCGATGTTTTCGGTTTCAATGTTCTACAGATAACAAATAAATCACTGTGCTTTTCAAAGATATTCTCAAATTTTCAGTGATTTGCACTGCTAAGGAAGCTGGCAAAACCAAAGAAGTGAAGCTCCAAAATACTTATCTTGGTACGATTACATGTCCCTCAGATTATGAATAATTTTGTTAAAAAAGAATATGCCCAGGGAATTGTTCATCTAATGGGATCTGTGTGAGAGGTTATTGCATGTGTAACCCTGGCTTTTCAGGAGAAGATTGCTCGAGGAAATGTGCCCTTTCAGATGAAAACAATAAGTGTATTAAATCATGTGGATTTTTAAAGTATGCTAACCCAAATAATGTAAGAGGATCTTGAATTATAGGGAATATCTTTTTAGTCATAAATGCATAATTATTATTTTTTGAACGTTTTCTTATTTTTTTTTTGGCTGATTGCTTTTTAATAATTCGACAACAACATAGACATGCAGTTCTACTTGTCCTGATGGATATCTCAAATCTAATAGAAAGTGTGTTCCATGTGATTTCTCTTGCAGACAATGCAAAGGGCCTAGCTCAAAAGACTGCATTTCATGCCACATCAACGAGAAATTGGTTAAAGGATAATGCTAGAGTACAATTACAGTTCCAGTAAAAAATTATATTGACAGGACTGAGAAAGCCTTGAAATGTGTGCCAAATTGTAAGACTTGCAATACATTCTCTACACATTGTACTAGCTGTTATTCTGGCATGAAAATCTACTGGTAGGATAACATATGTGTCTAAAAAACAGGTTTTTTCAGTAAAATCATAGGTTGAAAGGCTAAAAAAAGAAAAACATGCTCGAAATGATTCAACGAATTATGCGAAAAAAATATCAATTGAGAAAATAGTCTTATGTTTTCTTTAATAGAAAGAAGAAGAATAGTGAAGTTTCAAATAGAGATAATCTTGTTTTTTGTTTAGATATTTGTATTTTATGGATTTGATTTTGGAGTGAATAGCCTTTCAATTGTTATTATTTGTCTAGTTTTCACTTGTAAAATTATTTTATTTAAATATTCTTGTTATTTAAGTTACTTTCGATCAAGTAAATTTGCTGATTTAATATTTGAAATGTTTAGAATTTCCTTTTCTCCTTATCTTTACAATGGGGGAGAAAACCATAGAAAACTCCCCCTAGCATTTATTTCATTATTTTTTTTAAAGAAAGAAGGAGGGGGGGAGGAGGAGAGGTAAAAAAGAATAGGGATTATTAGAATAAGATCATTTGAAGAAAGCAAAAATAAACAGGTAATAAAACACATATTATTATGCAAACAATAACAACTGTTTATGTAATTTTCATTTGCACAAATAAACATACAAAAATATCAGAAAAAATGGAAATGATGCCACCATAAAAAGATTTTATCTGCCTTTTCTTGAAAACAATTTTTTTTTTAATTTTTCAAGATAGTTGAAATCAGCTTTGGTAGCAGACGAAGAAGATAAACGAGGCTTCTTTCCATTGTCTGTTGAGTCAGTACCATTACTGGGATTATCTATCTTTTGGGTTCCTGATTAATAAAGTGAAAAGAAGCTGATACTTTTGAGTTGTTGAAGTATCTATTTTTGATATTATTTTGGTTTTCCATCTCTGTAAGAATTCAAATAAGCTTAAACGCTATCAAGACGAGCTTAGAGATCGGTAGAGTTCTTTGTTTTATTCTTGACATTCATTGAAACGATATTCTGAAGCTCTTGGAATGTCTCGTCACCTCCAAGAATGGCAGCCTTGAGTTTATCGATTTAGACGATTTCTCTGTAGAGTTCAAGAACGGAATTAACTTGTGTATCGATTTCGTTGATTTCGTCTTAGCACTTGGCTCTTGTGTTGTTTAGTTCTTCCGTAAGTGCTGTAAAGAAGTCCTCATAATTCTTTTAGATTGCTTCTTTCTTTTTGGAAGCATTTGTTTGAAGTGAATTGACTTAATCAGTGATTTAGGGATTGCAGCTCAATGGTGGATAGTACTTGAAAATAGTATTGGCATCTGCATCAAGTAGCTCTTTGATGGGCTAGAAGTTGCTGGTTTGAATCTCCTGCTGCTAAAGACATACTTAGCATACCTTCAAGTGTTCTGCGTTTTCAGTTAAGTTCACCATATTCTTCTCATACCCCTCGTGCTAAGAGCACTTACTCTCTAAAATTTTCTTCATTTATTGTTATTCTGATTGAAGACAATGCTCACCCATTCTGGAATGTTGAATTGTTCGGAAAATATTATTTTTAAGAGTAAATTAGTTATTACTTTTTTAAATAAGCCCACTTTCCAAGGTATTTAAATTATAAATTCCTAATCTAAACTTTCTCTCACTCTCTATCTTTATCTCTCTTGCTAAACTCCTTTCACAATAAGAAAAATAATTAATTTCTTCTTCATCGTCATACATTTTACTTCTAATCTAAATTGATTTACCTTAATAATTTCTCCATAGTGTAATGCGCATATTAAAAAACAAAATTTTATCAAAAGTACCACTCAAAAGAATGCATGGATATCAGTACTCATTTAATTTAATATCAAAGGCCATAAAAAATACTCAAAATAACTGAATCAATATCTTCCTTAGTTTAATGATCGGAAGAAAAATCTATTTTGAATTTTAACTGAACTCATTTTTTTCTTTTTTCTTACAGAACTATCTCATTAGAATTCCAAAATATCCTAAGAGGTACTGTATCTATTGATACGAAGTCACCTAAATACTACTGAAAATACATAGCATATTTATTTATTACTGTTAAATGACTAATCAATAGTGGGGAAAAAAACTCTAAATAAGAAAAGTGCTGACTTTCTTTCATACAGGTTGATTTAAAAATTGCTTCAGTTAAATGCTAGAATTTAAACGAGATGTTGCTGAAGAGATAACTTAACAAAATAACCATCTTTTCCCCTTTTAAAATATCTTATATTTGTAAATATCCTATCTAATTTACCATTTGTAATGAAAGAGAACTTTTTACTTTTAGAGTTTGATTTTTACTGAATACTTATCTAACTTTTATGCTTTCTCCAGAAATTTCTTGGATCGCAAAAAGACACTTTTAGTCTTCTTTTTTTTCTTTATTTGCTAATATTCATAGTTTTTTGTAAAATGAGTCTTACCATTCATGTCTTATTGTTGATTCGTATCTTAAATCCATTTTAAAAACCAAAAGAGAAGATAATCATAAATTGTAGTTCTTTTAATTTGATCCCTATTTGCAGTAGATTTTTTCAAATAATCGTTTTTATTAAGACAAAGGTGGTGAATAAAATGAGAAAAACTGAAAGAGATATCTAATTTTTGCTTTTTGTACTTCTTTTCTAGTGTTGGTTTTTTGTTAAATAGTTAGAAAAAAATACGGATAAGATGAATGTGAGGGCTGTGATTTTCACAAAACAAAGAGATTTTAACAACGAAAAATGATTTAAAATGAAGGTAACTGTCTCGAGAGTGAATTTCAAGAAATTCTTCTTCTTCTTCTTCAGAATTTAAAAACTCCCTAAATGCCCATAAGTATTTAAAAACTATATTTTCTTATTTTTTCATGAATAATATGTGAATCTTTTTGGGAATCTTATGTTGAGAAAAATATCTTCTTAAAACCTAATTAATTCTTATCAATATTGATTTTGCGGCATATTAATTTGAGAAACAGAAGCGTCTAGTCCAGTTGAATGGTTTGAAACCCACAAAACCCACAACAGGGAATACCTCCACTCCCCCCTCCCCCCAGAAAAATAAAACACATTTGAAGCTCAAGTCAAATAAACTTTATGATTAATATCAATTAATCGATGTAATAATCACAATAAGCCAAAACAAACACACGTAGAAGGAAATAAACAAAGATAAATTAAGAAATCTCTAGGAGATCTTAAGTTACTCAGAGAGAGAGAGAAATACACTAATTAATTTACATCAAAATTGCAGGTGAATAAATGGAATAATATGCATATAATATCAATCAAGGATAGTTTGCTTTTGAGAGCAGGATGAGCTTAACTTAGTGTTGAAAATAACTCTGAATGGTTTGGGATAAACGAAACCAACAGAAAGGCACATAGATTTTGATCTAAATAAGTACCTTTTTTGAGCTGTGGGGTTAAAGAGAAGGGCATTTATGGAATAATAAAATAGTTATTCGGCTCCTTTCTCACCCCCAAAAGATAGAATCACTATTAATAAATACTCTGATATTTTTGTAGCTCCTCTTCTGGTACTGTTTATCTCTTTTCCTTTTTGAAAATCATTTTGCTTCGATTCGTGTTTTCTTCCAACGCACTCCTACTTCTCACTCAAGGTTTTCAAAGTAGTCTCCCCTGGTCTGGGAAGTATTCCCCTTTATTTTTTTTCTTGAGGAAGCCGACATAATCCATGTAGTGCTCACTTCGAGTGAGATTAAAATTTCATTAGATTCAGCTTGTTCTGATAATTATTAACTTATTTTGTAAGTACTTGTAATTTATTTATTCTCCGAGCGTCTCTGTCCGTAAGTGTAGTTACAAAGCAATCTCAACAATATCTAAAATTTGAATCGTTCTTGTGGTGTCAATACAGCCGAGATTAATAATAAAAGAATTAAATAATTGAATAATTACGATATATCCTTGGATTTTTGCTAGAGATTTGATCTTGTAATTCGGAAAAGACGACCCCCCTCCCCAAGAAGAAAACTAATCAAGTTTTGATGGAATAATTTTAAACTGTGGGAGGAAGAGATAAGGGAATATCAAGTTGTAATACCAAATAAATAAGAAAGAACAACAAAAACAATAACATCGAGAAAGAAAGAAAAAAACAATCATACTTCAAATAACTAAAAAAAAATAGAACAAACACATACTTTTAAACTCTCCAAAGCCTTATTATTTATATTCTCCTTCATGTCTTGCAACCGCTTATAGCTACTTCTAGCATCCTTCGTCATTCTGAACATGATAGCCTGCGCTAATTGCAGCACTTACTTTCGTGACCGTGTGAACATGGACGACTGGAATATTGTCATCACTGCAAGCAACTCCGATGACTGCTACAACACCATATCCTCTGCAACCACTACAACCGACTACTGCTGCTTTAACTCCACAGTCAAACTCAACAATCAAAAACTCGATGGGAATAACGATGCTCTTACATTTGCTTCAGTTTCTGGAAAAGGCACAACAGCTGGGTGTAACTACCTATTGAATTCCCTGCTATGCAACCCTTCAGACTACAAGACAAAAGACCCATCAGCTCTATTTCTATGGGGGAGTAACTCGGAGATCTCCTAGAGGATTAAGCTCTTAGTTAACACCACTAACACAACCTTAGATAATGGAGCGACTAAGTACACATACACATTCTAATTACCAGCAAACATCATTACTACCTCGGCTGACACCAAGTATGTATAATATTTGACCTACGAGGAAACCATTCCTTAAACATCAACTAGCTAGATTTTCCTAGAAGCCATCGCCGATTGAGAGAGAAGCGAAGAGCCACTATATCAAATACTCCTATGACAAAAAAAAACAGAAGAATCAAGAGGAATAGCAAAAACCTAATTAACTCGCAATTAAAGGTGAACCACAGAGAATTAAGAGCATAATGTAATCTCGCAGAGCAGTATCTCATAGCTGGTTAATCCGTAAGATCAGAAATCAAATTTGATTTTTAAGTTTCTTCCGTTCCCAGCTCCCCTCAACAGAACAGGTTCCTAATTAGCGTTCTTTGCTTTTTTTAAAAACTCTTAGCTTATTTGCTAGGCTTTCTACGCAAACCCTTTTGAGGGATTAATTAAACATCCCTTCTTGTATTGTTTTCTGCTTTGCATAGTAAATCCCTCCTCCCTGTAAAAATTATTTATTCCTCTGTTACTCATTTCTAAAATTATAATAATATAAGAAAAACTTCTATTTATGCAGTCAGCAAGGTATCAAAAAAATCGAAAATAAAATCTTTTTCATTTTTTTATCCTAAAAAATAAACACAATTCTAATAAATTTTTAATTTCCTTTCTTTTATGTCCATTTTGCTTTGTCATTTCTGGAATGTCGTATTGAATTTAGTTTTCCTGACTGACACTGGCAGAAGTAGCTAATCTTCCTACGCTGCTTTGATGTAATCTAATCTCTCTAGTTCGTTTGCATCATCACTGATTTTTGTTGCTTTTTCAGTCAAAAACGATATGATCTTCAACATTTTCTATAAAATCTCATTTTTCCAATCACCCTTAGTTGTCCACACAACGAGTAGCGAATTAAAGTCAATCAAACCCGTGACAATATTATATCTCGTTCCCTTATCCGCATTGTTCTTCACACCTAGCTCATACAGATGTGGTTCTTGTTTATGCTGCGGTTTCTTGATTTCAGGGATTCCAAGAATGTTGTTCTAGACAGGATTAACAATCTTTTTGAAATGCTCAAAGAGAATATGATACAGCAAGGATGCTACTATCCTCAGCTTTTGTTTAGTCAGATCATCGTCTTTTAGCCGAGTCTCATTCATTTGATAGTCCCATGGCTTAGCGAGAATCACAAGAATTATGATTTCAATGAAGAAATGAAGCCCCGTAAGCATAGTTTTTCTTTCCTAAGTCATGTTTTAGACATATCCAAAAGATGTACTGAACTCCAGTCGATCAATCTCAAACTGAGACACACAACCTGTCAAATAGAAGCAGAGAAAAAAATCAAAAAATGAACAAAGATTCTAAGATCCTCTCTCCTCCCTTTTTTTACCTTAAGGCAGATAGCTTTTCTCTTAATAAAAGATCGCCGAATATTTCGCAATATCTGCTGGTAATGTTGGTAGACTTTCAAATATCCCATCAAGCAGCAGCGTTGTTAGATTACATATCTAATTAACTCTATCTTCCAGCATATTCGTCTTAAGCTTATCAACATCGTTAATAATATCATAATTATCCTTCGGCTTAGCTCTCATCACTGCGAAACTCTTATCGCATGCGCCAATCGCCCAAAGCAACCCCGTTTTCATGCATATCTATTGCATAACTTTGATACTCTACAAAACCTCTTATCTTCGCTCGTCTTCACGGAGTTTCTAGTTGTGAAGCATAATGAACGCAAACACATTCATCCAAGCGACTGCTTTGACTCTCTTGCGCGCTTTCGCTGCCATTTCTTTTTTCCTAGCAGCTAATAACGCAGCTTCATCGATTTCAGGACCATCATCGTCGTCATCGTTACTATCAGTGTCGTCACTGTCATCGTTGTCTTTAGGTGTTTTAGGCTTGTCTAAGGGTTGCTTTTTCACGCCCATTAAGCTGTCTAGTTTAGCTTGCAGCTCTTCTAAGTTACCGCCCTTTGCGAGGATCAGCTATTTTATAGTGTTCTCGAGTGCTTCCTCCCGCTCCATTTTCTTTATCATCTCCAATGCTGACATCTTCTAAGGACGGGAATTCTACTCCCTAAATCAACAAAAAGAAGAAGTTAATCTCAAAATAGATCGATCATCCCTTCTTTTTCCTAACAATTTAATATTTTGTTCTTTTTTGTTTCTTACTACTGTGCTTTTTGATTCTGCATCATTTGATTATACATGAGTGCTTGCATCATTTACTATTGGAACATTAACTAAACGACTTGATTATTGCCATTATTTGGAGCTGGCTACGCATATTACTACTATTATTGCATTTACTATTACTGCATTTTCAGCTCATTAATCTAATTAAACATCTGCATATATCTCGCTACATCATCCATTTAGTTCGTCGTTGAATCTTTAGTTCTATCTTCAGGTTCGTTTAGCTTCTGCATGAGACTACTCATGACTTCATTTTGCTTTTCAATCACCTTAGCGATCTCCTTCAGTGGCTTAGATGTCTTAGTTTCAGAGCGAGAAACAGAAGGATAGGGTAAAGGGAAAGAAGGTGCGGGTGGATAGAACATTGGTAGCTATGGTTGGTACTATTATGGCATTCCAAATGAAAAAGGAGCAGTTGCATTATTTTAACCACCACCGAATTATCCAGAATAAGGTCCTCCTCCTGGTTATCTAGCACCAAAAGAGAATGGCTATGTGTATTGCTATTACTACTAAAGTGCACCTTAAGATTGAATCTATCTTGAAGGCCTATTAAATTCAGGAGTCTATTATCTCTTCGGTAGCTGATTGCTTGTTCGTCTGTTATCACCACCACTACCATCATTCATTCCTTGATCTTATATTCTCATAACATTTACATTTCTATTATTACCTCCCTATTATTACAGTTGATCATAGACACTATTGGAATTCTTAGCCCCAGCTAATCCAAATTGTGCTTGCTTGACTAAATCCATTTAATCTACATACTTCTTCTTTGTCATTTCAGCGTTGATTCGATTGAGTCTATCGATATTCCTCGCATTTTCTTCTTTCGCTTTCATCTCATTCGATCTTGCTATGATGTTCTCGTTGAACGCACGCTGCCTTGAATCGAAGTCAGCTTGCTTGTTCGAATGAGCAGCGTAGTTTGCACGGCCATTCGAGTTGTCGTTCCCGTAGATGTTAGAGTTAGTAGGATTGGAGAATCGCCCTTTTGCCATATCGATGTTTTAGCTTTGATATCCATAACCTCCTTTGGATAAGTCGATAGGTTAATATGATTGATATCCATTTGGATTACTTAAATCAATCCCGCTGTTATTGTTTCTAGCAATATTCATTCCAGAATTCTGCAACAATGAGCGGGGGTTATTAACATTATTCCCTAATGAAAACTAGTATCCATTGGTGTTATCACCAGGGTAATAGTTATTCATAGGTAGTTGCTTAATGCTTTCGATACCGATTAGAGTTAGATCTTCTTCTTGTTGCTATTTATTATTTTGTTTGTCTGTGTTTTGATAATAACAATCAATTCTTGGGTGTGTGTGTGTGTTTGTGATAAATCAATTAGACTCCCCCCCTCTTCCATAGTAAAATAGTTATCTTTCCTTTGATTTAATAATGGATTATGTTTAAAAAATAGTGCAATATTGAAAAAAGCGACTTCATAAAAGCAACCAAAAGTCACTGATCCATTTCCTCAAAAGATTTCATAAAATTAATCATGGGAATTGAAATTCATAATATTGTTTTGTTGTTATTCCTATTTTTTAGGGAAATTCTTTCGTAGACAATCAGCTCTTTGGGATTATTTTTTTCAGAATACTAGATGCGCATTATTATGAAAGGATAAATAAACATTTTTACTAATTCATTGTTATGTGTGTGCTTTTAACACAAAGCTTTTCTATGTATTTGTATGTTAATTTGATCGAGTAAGTCAAAGAAACAACGATTGTTTGGGTAGTTGGATCTGTGTGGACTTGAAAGCGTGATATTTAATAGCAATTACAGAAAGAAGAAGAAATTTTTTTATAAAGGCTTTATCTAATTGCTATTTTCAGTGACAGAGCCATCATCCATATTTGTATTTACTTGATTGCTTGGTTAAGTAGGTATCAGTGCTTGTAATATCTCTCTCATTGCTCTGCCTCTCTCTCTCTCTTTTGTGAATGAGCACTTCAGACAACGCAGCTAAACAACAACAACAGCAGCAGCAACCTCCAGACTTCTCTGAATCTTTCGCTGATGTAGTTGAAAAGCTCTCGGTCAAATAAATCAGCTTCCATCGCCGAATCCTCGAAGTTCGTGGACAGCTACTTTCATATTACTCTAAGATCCCCGCAGATTTCTCCTCGAAAGGTTTGAAATCCGGTGAATGCTGCAAGCAAGGTGTGTAACTCGCGAACATCACCTCTGTCTAATCCGACGATCTTGCTATCCGAAAATATCATCGTCCAAGCGTATTCATGGTGACTTTCAGCAAGCGATTTCTCATCGATTTTCGTTCCTGCTCGAAAGACGCACTCATGATGCGAGATCAATTGAGAAAGTAATATGTCCCTGAGACAGATCTCGCAGGCTGGAGACCCTTAGGATCTTAATCCGATGGAGAAATCCAATGGGTGTTTTAATGCACTACACCGCAAGACAGAGACAGTTGGATAGTGAGAATAAATGCATTAATAGTGTATTATAAAAATCCATAGAAAGCATCCTTTGCGAGATAGATTCTCAATGACAATAGTTAAATAAACAAGAATGATAGAGCATTCAGCTAAAACAATAATAATGCGACTGCTGGTATTGGTAGCAATAACAGTAAGTTATTCCCATTGGATCGTATCGATGAAGAGAAGAATGACCTCAAACAAGATATTATCGATAATGCAGGCAGTGAAAGTCAAAATGAAGAAGACGATGATGATGAAGATGACATTAATAATAATAACAGCAATCGCCATGATGATTCTAGTAAGCAAAAATTACTTATCTTTTCCTGAGTAACTTCTCTCTCTTTCTTTTTCTCTCTGAACATTCCCCCCTTTTTA
>Ga0302271_10003615_pt1 | contig 12938 bp, 14 predicted proteins | sample III_Bog_N1_1_FD_198767 | JGI IMG/M metagenome (GOLD analysis project Ga0302271, IMG submission 198767) | Peat permafrost microbial communities from Stordalen Mire near Abisko, Sweden - III_Bog_N1_1 | ecosystem: Environmental > Terrestrial > Soil > Wetlands > Peat | place: Sweden: Abisko... | reverse complement strand
TTATCTTCGGCTGTAATTAGCACATAAAACTCATTGTTATTGTGTATTTTATATAGAATCCCATACCGATCAACCTGATTCTCTGAAATAAAAAATGAACCTTTCTTTTTAAGCCTCTGCAAATCAACAGGAGAAAGAATCTGGGTCGCTCCACTAACATTACTGTAAATAAGGTTCGTATCCTTCCCGAATACTAAAATCCGGTTAATGTAAAGTTTATCAATCGAATTTTCGTCGAGAATGGCTAAGACATCTTGTTTTGAGACATTCAAATCGGCAATCAAAGCAACCGTCGAAATAGCCTTTTCTTCGAGACGCTGTTTAAATTCGCTTTTGCGGAATTGCGCAAACATCGAAAATACGGCTATCAAAACAATTGCCAGCAGGACCGAAAACAAAATACTGAAATAGATTGTAAACCGTCGTTTTAAACTGATCATTCCTCCGATTTTAAGTAATAACCAAATCCCGGCCGCGTATGTATAAGTTTTATATCGAAGTTTTTATCAACCTTTTTACGCAGAAAATTGATATATACTTCGATTGTATTTGTACCGGTTTCGAAATTCAGGTCCCAGACAATATCGGAAATTGATTGCTTCGAAACGGGTTTGCCTTTTGCTTTTGCAAGAAGCAGTAGTAGCTGATATTCTTTTGGCGTAAGATATATTTCAGTGCCGCCGCGTGTTACTTTTAGTTCGGATACATTAATCTGAAGATCTTCCATCGTGATGATTTCGTCGGATTGCTGTGGATTTTGGTTCCTGCGCATCAGTGAATTGATGCGAATATACAACTCATCAAAGTGAAAAGGTTTAACGAGATAATCGTCGGCACCGTTATTGAAAGCTTCCACTTTATCTTCAATCTGGCCAAAAGCTGTCAGCATGATTATTGGCGTTGTTTTATCAGATTGTCGGACAAGTGAACAAACCTCAAGTCCATTAACTCCCGGAACATTGATATCGAGGATAAACAGATCATATGCGGCATTGGCGAATTGCCTGAGAAACAGGTTTCCGTCGTACACTGCATCACAATCAAAATGCTTTTCCTGCAGAAAAACCTTTATTTCGGATGAGAGTTTAAAATCATCTTCGAGAAGTAATATCTTCATTTCAAATAATTTGAAAGATTTATTGGGCTGATGTTCCGTTCTGTTTCAAGATAACAATCCTCAACTGAGAATGGTTGCCAATGTTAACTGAACTTCTTATAATTCCCGCAAGATAATTAACAATCCATTATTTATTCACCTCAAATCAAATCCGCCTTATAACCTGCTTCTTTCAGCGTTGCAATAATCATATCGGCATTGATGCCATCCGTTTCAACAGTCATGATCTTTGCCGGGGTTGTGGTATCAACTTTCCAGTTAATGATTCCTTTTACCTTGTTCAGATGTGGTGTTACTGTTGCAATACATCCACCGCAATTTACATTGGTTTTAAACTTTAATGTTTCCATCTTGAATTATTTTAATTGTTAATATCAAATTTAAGAAATTTCAGCCGGAGGCTGTTGCTGACAACCGACACTGAACTCATAGCCATTGCAGCACCTGCAATCATCGGGCTCAGCATAAATCCCGTGAAAGGATAAAGCAATCCCGCTGCAATCGGGATGCCAATCAAATTGTAGATAAATGCCCAGAACAGGTTCTGCCTGATCGTGCGAATTGTTTGTTTCGAGAGTTTGATGGCAGATGAAATAGAACCCAGGTTCGAGGAAACGATCGTCATTTTAGCCACATCCATCGCTATATCGGAACCATTACCCATTGCGATGCTGACGTCGGCCTGCGCCATCGCCTGCGAATCGTTGATACCGTCGCCTACCATTGCCACCACTTTACCTTCCTGTTGAAGTTTTTTAATGTAATCAGCTTTGTCGCCCGGCAGAAATCCCGCTTTGTAATGGGTGATTCCGGTCTGATGGGCCACCGACATTGCCGTGTGTTCATTGTCACCTGTCAGCATATGAATTTCAATACCGCTTTTCTTCAGACTTTCTATGGCAGCGAATGAGGTTGATTTGATCTGATCGGCAATCGCAATAATCGCGAGAACCTGTCCGTCGCCGCCAAAATAGAGCACTGTCTTTGCCTGTTCCTGCAAAGTGTCCGCTGCCTGCTTATCCTGAGATGTAAGAATGATTCCCGATTCTTTCATCAGAAGTTCATTCCCGATGGCATATTTCGTCTGTTGAACAGATGCCACCACTCCCCTTCCCGTGATGCTTTCAAAATTTTCAATGGACGCAGATAATACACCTTCTTTTAATAAAACCTGCATAACAGCATCAGCCAGCGGATGTTCAGATTGATTTTCAATGCCTGATAAAATTGCTTTTGATGCAGCAACCTTGTCTGTTTTCCATATCCAGTCTGTTACGTCCGGTTTTCCTTCCGTGATGGTTCCTGTTTTATCGAGTACAAGGGTGTCCACAAGGTGCGCTTGTTCGAGTCCGTCGGCATCTTTGATTAAGATACCATTCTCGGCACCTTTACCGATTCCCACCATGATGGCAGTTGGTGTTGCGAGACCAAGTGCACACGGACAGGCTATGATTAACACCGATACCATTGCAAGAAGCGCCTGCGGCAATGCATTTTCTCCTCCTAAAATCATCCAAACGATAAATGTAACAACAGCTAATACAATTACAACCGGCACAAATATGGATGCCACCTTGTCGACGAGTTTTTGAACAGGAGGTTTGCTTCCCTGTGCTTCCTGTACCATCCGGATGATGCGTGCAAGCAGTGTATCACTCCCCACTTTCTGCGCTGTTATTACAAAACTCCCTTTCTGGTTGATCGTTCCGGCGAATACTTTGGTACCTGTCCCCTTTTCTACTGGTAACGGTTCGCCCGTGATGCTGCTTTCGTCAACAAATGAAGTGCCGTCAACGACTTCACCATCAACAGGAATGCGTTCACCCGGTTTAACCCTGAGTTTGTTTCCAAACTGAACCATCGTAATGGACTGAACCGATTCGGTCCCATCGTCATTGAGCAATGTAACCGTATCGGCTTGTAATCCCATGAGTTTTTTGATCGCTGAGGAGGTATTCGCCTTTGCTTTTTCTTCGAGTAAACGGCCGAGCAGAATAAAAACGATGATGACAGCCGAAGCTTCGAAATAGACAGGCGGATGATTTTCGCCATACATGAGTACATGCGGAAAAACAGTGTTGAAAAGACTGAAAAAATAAGCGATTCCGGTACTTAAGGCGACCAGCGTATCCATATTGGTTTTACCATGCCTGATCTGTTTGAAAGCCGTGGTGAAAAAACGTCTCCCGTACCAGAATACAACGGGTGTTGCAAGCGCTAACATGATCCAGTTGCCATAGGGCATGTCCATAAAGAACATTCCAATAACAACGATGGGAATTGTCAGGATGGAAGCACGAATTACTTTCTGTTTGAGAACTGCAGATTCAAGCAAAGCAGTTTCTTCCTGTTCTTTTGCTGCATGTTCATCAATAATCAAATCATATCCAACCGACTGAATGGTCTCCTTTAGTTTTTTCGGATTGACAACTTCGGAATTGTATTCCACCCAGACATTCGAAGCAGCAAAGTTGACCGAAGCAATTACGACTCCAGCCTGACTCTTGAGCATACTTTCGACACTTGATGCACACGATGCGCAACTCATTCCTGTAACCGGGAAACTTTTTTTGACGATGTTTTCCATAACCTCTAATTTGATGTCAAAGTTAAAGATCCGGATCAGGGAGTTATTATACTATACCCGAAATAACGTATAAAATTCACAGGTCAGACTTTGTCGAGCGGGATTCGTTTATTGTCTTTGATTTGTCTGAAATGTTTCGGTGTGAGCCCGGTAACTTTTTTAAACTGCGCCGAGAGTGCGGGTGCACTGCTGTATCCCAGTTCAAAGGCAATTTCAGCCAGGGTGAGTTCGTCGTAAACCAGCAATTCCTTCACCCTTTCAATCTTTTGGTTGATGAAGTATTTTTCGATCGTCACCCCTGTCACTTCAGAAAAGAGATTGCTTAGGTACGTATAATCCCTGCTGAGCTTTGATTCTATATAAGTGGAATAGTTGATCTTAACATCCTCTTCCTTTTTGTACCGTATCAGCTCAATCACCAATGTTTTGATTTTCTCGATTAGCTGGCTCTTTGTATCATCAATCAGTTCAAAGCCAAAGCCGGTAAGGGTTTTTCGCAATTCTGCCAATGTTTCGTCCGCCAATGGTTTCGCAGTTTCAACCTCACCAAGGGCGATACGTACTGGCGGATAACCCAGACGCTCGAATACCTGTTGCACCACCATGATACAACGGTTACAAACCATATTTTTGATGTAAAAATCCATGGTCTTAGATTTTATCTTTTAATTCCGCATGTATGGAACATGCAACTAAAGTAATATAAAAGATCCAATGTCGTATTTCAAATTTGAGATTACGAAAAGCCATTTTGCCACCAAAACACTAACACACCAAATTTCACCAAAGTTAATGCATTAATCCTTGGAGGATTTTGGTGACCTGGAGATTTGGAGGCATTCTTATTTGTTATTATCAGAAGACCTTAAATTTGAAAAGAAGTCATCTGTTTATTCTCCCCACTCAAGTATTGTGAATTAAAAAATATCGCATATCTTGAATTGAGATGATGGATAAATCTATTTTCCTACTTTGCGTACTTGGCGTCTTTGCGTGAACCTAAAGACAAAGTCGCGCAAAGACGCTAAAGACCGCAAAGAAAAAAATACAACATTATAAAAAGGCTATTATTTACACTCCTTATCCGCTACTTTTTTCTCCGTAACATCGCATAAATCCCAATAATAACCACAAGAACTGCAATGCCAAAGACAAGGTAATAACCAAATCCGGTACCCATTGTCCATCCATTATTTACTCCGTCCATCATAATACCTTGCTTTAATTTCTATGGATAACGTAGCTGATTCAGCTATGAAATATGTCTCCTTTTTTCGTCAAACTCATCTTTGCTGATTTCGCCTTTGGCATATCTTGTTTTCAAAATATCCTGCGGCGAATTAAATTTTTGCATGCTTGCATTTTTCCTTCGCCTGCTGGCATTCGACATCAGTCCGATAATAATAAGGAGAACGACAAGGCCTATAACCCAGCCATATCCAATATCAAATGCCCATGCACTACTTGTTGCGTCAATCATGATTTCAGTTTTTAAATTTTACAGCGAATTCGTTTTTTTATAAATAATAATGTTGATGTACTTCGGTAACCTGCTCCAGCTTCGTATTACAAACAGGACAATTGCCGGGGACATTATAAGTTTTGTCTCCTTCACATTTCATGGGGCATTGGAAAACAGTTTTCGAATAGGGATCACCAATCTGATGATTCTGATACCGGTCGCCACAACTACATAAAGGTGATTCCTGCATTTCATTTTGTTGACCTGATCCGCTGAGTATTTCGGTTAATTTTGTCATGATTAATTTCATCGTTTTTCTTATCAATCAAAGATAGATTGAACCAATGAAAGGATGTTACATAATTCCGACATAGTATTACATAATTCACAGATTTTAGTTTGGGTAGCGGCTTATATTCTCTTGTTCCAACCCGTCTGCAACGATAATGCCAATATTCCCTGTTTTATGGAAACTAAAGTCATATAATTAAAAATCCTCAAAGTTTAAAAAAACCTTGAGGATCTAAAAGTGACGTTTTCCTTACGGTATAATCGCCGTAATGATGCCGCTCCATGGGCCAGTTTTGCTGTTCTTGTTTACCCAACGTGCAAAGCCATTCACCCGTTTACCCCGCTGCTCAGGTCCGAAAACAATAGCCGTGTTCGAACGTGATAAAAAATAGCGTTCCGGACAATCTTTGGGCGTTTCGGGCACCGGGAGGTCAACTTTAAAAGCGAACTCGCAAAAAGCAACACCGTCTGGTTTTGCATGTGTTGAAGGAGTGGCAGAATCGTTATAGATTCCGTGCAACACCGAGATCGCTTTCGATGATAAAGTAAGAACCGGTGTTGTGCGTGGTGCAGGCGAAATTGTTCCTGCTCCGCCACCTGCCAAATAATGGATGTGAAGTGCCTCCCTAGTACTTTCATCAACAGCGTCGTTGTACAAAATATACTTCTCGTATATTCCGCTTAGGGTTGTTATCAAAAGCGACCAGGTAGAATCGCGCTTAGCAGTCGCAATCGGATTCTGCGTACCAATGTTGCTTGTAAGGAGGTAAGCATCTTCGTAATCGTTGTGCTCTGTCGTAAGTTTCGCAATCGTTTCGGCAGGAATATCCCATGCATCAGCATGATTCGGAATAATTTGATAGGCATTGCGCTGAAATTCGAAACGATCTGCCTGAGAAACAGGAATTGAAAATGATTCTAGTGACATTTTAATTAAGTTTTAAGTTAACAATGGAAATATAACACACACATATAATGAATATTGCAGAAGAATCAAACACTTTTTGCCATCGATTTATAAAGCTTTATACATGATCCGGAAAGCTTCCTCAGCGATCGTTAAAGCTTTCTCAACGATTCCGAAAGCTTCCTCAGCGATCGTTAAAGCTTCCTCGACGATTTAGAAAGCTTTCTCAGCAATCATTAAAGCTTTCTCCCTGATTCAGGAAGCTTTCTAAGCGATCATTAAAGCTTTCCCGACGATCCAGAAAGCTTCCTCAGCGATCGTTAAAGCTTTCTCAACGACCCAGAAAGCTTCCGGAGCAATTGTTAAAGCTTTCTCAACGCTCGTTAAAGCTTTCTATATAATCCTTAACGCTTTTTCGATGATTTGTAAAGCTTCTAAAATGATTTGAAAAATCGTTTTAGCGGGCGAAAAAGACGCTTTCAGGAGCCATAAAGCTCCTTGCACGAATTAATAAAAAGCTTGAACAAGCCAGGAAACAACTTACACGAACGATGCATTCATCGGGCCGTTGAAATTTGCTTTTAAAGTTAACCGGAAATTTACGCTTATGCTAAAAACAGGTACGGCTATTGGCAAAAAACCTACGGCTATATCGAAAATAGCTACGCCGCCGAAGCGTATGATTAACTTTATGAAATTGGAAGTGTACTGTATGTTCGGAAGACGCAGTCAGATCTCTTATTTAGTTTAGGTACACCAACATATTCATTCAAATTCCGCACTTACGGTGCCCGATGCGGAATGCTTAATTAAAAGAACGTGGTTAATTTTCCTTGTAAATATACGAATTATTTAAACCTCCAAATAAAAATGAACAAATAAAATTAATTTTTTTTCGGCAAACTATTATTGGCTTTTTTCTTGCGTTTCTTGCCCTGTTTTTCGGCATCACACTTTGCAAACTGCCATTTTTAATCAGGGAATCCTTTCACCACAGAGCCGAAATCAGACTTAAATTTATGAGAATAATAGAGAAATAAATTTGTAAACAATATCGGGGGTACGTTTGATAATTTGTAATAGATTATTTTTACCTTTCCAAAAAAATAAACAACGGCGATTAAGCAAAACAACAACCACTTGATGAAGATGACGATCATCTGTTTTGAAACTGTTATTTCGGAAATTGACAACGATTGCATCCTTCGTCTAATTCAGAAATATGCGCCACAGTGGCGAATACACAATCGTTAGTGACAATTTTAAGGAAGACACCGCACACAAATAAATGGAACATAAAAAATGAATAGACTATTTCAGTTGATAGCTTTACTTTTATTACTTGTAATAAGTTGCAAGACACCAAACAACAAGACAGATTTGCTACGAAAAAAAATTGAGCAAATCGTATCCGAAAAAAATGCAGTGGTTGGAGTTTCAATATTAGGAAATAATGGAAAAGACACTCTTTCGCTACACGGGGATAGGCGATTCCCTATGCAAAGTGTTTTTAAATTTCATATAGCATTAGCTGTCTTATCGGAAATTGACAAGGGGAAACTTTCATTAGACCAGAAAATAGAAATAAGTAAAGATGAACTATTACCCGTAGATTTTTGGAGTCCGCTAAGAGACGAAAACCCTAACGGCGGGATTTTTACAATTTCAAATCTCATTCAATATTCAGTTTCTCACAGCGACAATACAGCTTGTGATATTTTAATACGACTTATTGGAACACCTAAAACGGTTGAAGAGTATATTAAAAAGAGTGGCATAGGTGATATACAAATTACTTTCAACGAAGAAGAAATGCAGGCGAAGTGGGAAAATATGTTTCAAAATTGGACTACACCAAAAGCAGCAAGTGAAACTCTTAAACTTTTTTATGAAAACAAAAATAACTTGCTTTCAAAAGCGAGTTATGATTTTTTTTGGAAAACAAATAAAGAAACAACAACGGGGAAAAACCGAATAAAAGGACAGTTGCCCGAAGGAACGATTGTTGCTCACAAGACAGGTTGGTCAGGCACAAACAAGGAAACAGGAATTACTGCCGCTGTAAACAATATTGGAATAGTATTTTTACCAAACGGAGATTATTTTATTATTAGTGTTTTTGTAAGTGAATCAAAAGAAGACTTTGACACAAACGAAAAAATTATAGCTGACATCGCAAAAGCAACGTACGACTTTTACACCACAACGACTAAATAGAAAAACTGCCACCAATAGATAGGCCTTCATGTGGTCGGCACGACCCAGCATGAAGTTTTAACGATTTTCGTTAGGCGTATTTATTTTGTGCTACTCATTATTTGGCCAAATAATTAGCATAATTGTTTTGGCGCTTCCTTGTCAGGGAAGCGTATCTTTGAAGAGCAGTTCTTCGTTTGTCGTTCTGTGGTTAAAATTACTACTTGTCGCTTAATGGTATGTGCAAGTCGAAATCAGTTATAGACTATGTTTGATAATTTGATTGATAAATTAAAGAAGGATAAAACGAACTGGGCAAAAGTTCAGGGTCTGTTTATTGAAAGAGAGATCCCCACCAAAACTGTATTATTGCACGAGGGAGAAATATCCACTCAGTTTTTCTTTGTAAAAAAGGGATGTTTGCGCATTTGGTTTAATAAAGATGGTAAGGACATTACGTTTCAATTTTTTTTCGAAAAGCAGGCAGTCTCTTCAATCGATAGTCTTTTAAGTAATAAGCCCAGCATTTTTACAATTGAAAGTATTGAACCTTCCGTTTTAGTTACGCTGTCGAAGGATCATTTTGAGCAACTAATTCAGTATTACCCTGATCTGAAAAATAGTTTTCAGGAAATACTTTTTCAAAGATTCAGAAATTACGCCACTCTTTTTCTTTCGATGATTAAGGATACGCCCCGGGAACGTTATGAAGATTTAATCAGGAATCATCCTGAAATTATTCAACGGGTTCCGCAACATTACATCGCTTCGTATTTAGGCATCACACCCATTTCATTAAGCCGGATCAGAAATCGAAAGTAGTTTTATTTCTTAACATTTGTTATCGTCATGTTGCATTCTTTAAAGCAATTTTGTCACAAAATAATAACAGATGAGACATAAATTATTTAATCGGGAAAGGCCACGAACATCGTATATACAACTTGATACTGGGAAATGCAAAGCATGCTGGAAATGTCTTCGAGTCTGTAAAAATCAAGTCATTGGTAAAGTGGAATTCCTATGGCATAAGCATGCCCTGATCGTTAAACCGGATGCATGCAATGGTTGTTTAAATTGTGTCAATACCTGCCAATATAATGCTTATTCAATATCAGATGGAACAAAATAAAAAAATGCGCACTTTTAATAATTTTATCATCAATAATTTATTGCTTATAGTCGGATTGGTGATGATGTTCTCTGGTTTGATTATGCAGATTGGATTTCATATGGGCGGACATCAGGTGGATACAAATGGATTTCAGACTCAATCAATACCGTATGAACAGTTAAGAGCCATAGATACCTCCAAAATTGTATGCGGGTTTAACTACTCCGACTGGTCAACTATTCATAAAGTTGTCGTTATTTTATTCTCCCTACTCATGATATACCATACGTATGTTCACTGGAAATGGTATAAGGGTGTTATCACGAAGCATTTAATTGGCAAGAACAGACAGGTCATCATTTTATCGGCATTATTTCTATTGGTAGCTATTACCGGCTTCGTTCCCTGGCTTATTGATTTATCGGGTGGGCCAGGTACTTTACGTATGCACTTTATTGAAATACACGATAAGGTCACACTGATTTTAATCGTTTTGCTTATTCTGCATATTATCAAAAGACTAAAGTGGTATAGTTTTACCTTTAAAAAGATGGTTGGATTTGATACGAAGTAAAAACGTGCAACCGGTTTCATGAAATTCGCAACAGACAATACTTAAGAATTCGGCCCGATGGCGTTATGATCCTAAGCGATGAATGCATGGATTTTAACGGGAAACGTATATCATCCGAGACCCATCATCGTTCAAATTATCACAGGAAGTACAATAAAACATTTATATTTGTGCCCCGAATCCTGTTAGGTATAATAATGATGAAACTTAAATATGCGATTGTAGGGACCGGGGCACTTGGGGGCTTTTATGGAGGTATGTTGGCAAATGCAGGCAACGATGTCCATTTCCTGTTCAATCATGATTATGATTTTGTATGCAAAAATGGGTTGAAGATCGATTCTGTGTCGGGCAATTTCCATTTGCAAAATATGAATGCTTATCACAATACCGATCAAATGCCAAAATGCGATGTGGTGTTGGTCTGTTTAAAAACAACAAATAACGAAGTCCTTAAGAAAATACTACCACCTCTTCTTCATGCCAACACCTGTGTTATCATGGTCCAGAACGGATTGAATATTGAAGCAGATTTGGCCGCATCTTTCCCCAATCTGTCGATCGCCGGGGCAATGGCATTTATCTGTTCTAATAAAATAGGCGAAGGACACATTGCCCACCTCGACTACGGGAAAATAACCATCGGCTCGTTCCAGGGGGAAAATAAGGAATTACTTGTTCAAGTTTGCAACGATTTTATTGCAGCAAATGTGCCGGCTGAATTTTCAGACAACCTGAAAGAATCGCGCTGGCAAAAGTTGGTATGGAATATCCCGTACAATGGACTGTGCGTGGTGCTGAACACGACCACAGAACAGTTGATGAACCATCCTAAAACATACGAACTCATCCGCGACCTGATGCTTGAAGTGATTGGTGCAGCCAAAGCTTGCGGAGTACAACTAAATGAGGGTCTTTTAAAGGCGATGCTCGATTCGACAAGCATTATGAAACCATACGCCCCCAGCATGAAGCTTGATTTTGACTTTAAACGTCCGCTTGAAATCGGGGCCATCTATTCAGCGCCCTTGGCTGCAGCCCGCAGCAAAGGTTTTGATATGCCCAAAGTGGCGATGCTTGAACAGCAGTTGCAGTTTATTCAGGATAACTATTTGTAATAAGTGCTCTTGTCGTCTCCGATCCTCCTCATTTAAAACGTGCAAAGCAATACTTCCGGATTTGGAAATCTAATGTGATACAAGGTATCATCCTAAAAAAAGATATCAAAGTGCAAATATTGCGCAACTTTTGATTGCCCTTGAAGCATCTATCAATTAACTTCACTAAAAAAATGCTGTTATGAAAGAAATGCGATGCTTTTATGTCCTGTTGTTAATCGGAATGCTGCTTACTTCTTGTAAGAAAAGCAATTTAAACTATGAGAACAGTTTTGAAAATAGTTACCAGGAATGGTTAAATTTTAAGAAAACATCAGGTAATTCTTACAACTATGTAGTCGGGGGAGGAAGTGTGTTTGGTCCCGGATGGCAAACGGATATTACGGTCACCAGTGGAAAAGTCACAAAACGTCATTTTAAATATACTTCAATAGCAGCAATGGTAAATGTTCCAGCGGAAGTGCTGGAGTGGACTGAAAATGAAAACGAAATTGGTTCGCACACCACTTCCGGAGCTATTGCATTAACTTTAGACCAGGTTTATGAGAAAGCCCGCACCGAATGGCTGATAAAAAGAAAAGATGCCAGTGTGTATTTTGAAACAAACAACAATGGTATGATATCGTCCTGCGGGTATGTTCCGGATGGTTGTATGGATGATTGTTTTAATGGAATTACGATTTCTTCTATCATATCATTGTAAGCATACATTTCTGTTTGTCTTTTGAAGGTCGTATAGAATCGAAGATCAGAAATTACAAAAGCAACACTTTCAATTTTGAATAGCAAATGTAACATAACATCAAACCCTCAAGGCTTTCAGAAACCTTGAGGGTCTTTAATTTGCGGAACAAAAGCCGTTAATTTCTATTTCCGATACAAACAACACTCTGGAAGTTGATTGTATCCTTCATCAGAGGCTTTGAACTTTTCAGTATCGTGACCGGTTTTGGCAATTGCTTTTTGTATATCATTGGAATTTGTCACCATTGAATTATACTCAACCCGGATTTTCTTGGAATTAACATCCCAAACGGCACTTTTTACACCGTTTACAGACTTTGCTGCTTTTTCAATCCGCTCTTTGCACAATTCACAAGTGCCCGAAACAGCAAATAAATTGTTCTTTAAATTTGAAGACGGGGAATCAGAAGCAGTCGTATTGTTCAGATTTGATTTGGGCGTAACACTCATATCCATTCCAGGCATACTTTTGCTATCTTTCATTTTAGATTCACCAGGTTTATCCATTCCGGGCTTACTTTTGCTATCCTTCGATTTGGATTCACCCGGCTTATCTATTCCTGGCATTGATGAGACTTTGGTATCTGAAGGATTCATCATGCTGGGCTTGCCCTCTAATTGAGCAGAAGCATCGACACTAAATGCACCTTCGGTAACGATTTCCTCTCCATCTTTCAATCCATTCATGACGACATAACTGTTTCCCAGCATCGGCCCGAGTTCTATTTCACGAATTTTAAAGATCGGTTCGGTTGTTTTCGTTTGCTTCACATATACAACCGAGCGTTTGCCTGTCCATAAAACAGCGGTGCGCGGAATAACAAGTTT
>Ga0302271_10003613_pt1 | contig 12940 bp, 3 predicted proteins | sample III_Bog_N1_1_FD_198767 | JGI IMG/M metagenome (GOLD analysis project Ga0302271, IMG submission 198767) | Peat permafrost microbial communities from Stordalen Mire near Abisko, Sweden - III_Bog_N1_1 | ecosystem: Environmental > Terrestrial > Soil > Wetlands > Peat | place: Sweden: Abisko... | reverse complement strand
AGTTCTCTTATGATTAGTCTAATTTTCTGTCTTTCAAAGCAAATTTCTCTTTTTATTAAGAATAGTAATATTTTTTTCTCCTCAATTTCAAGCTCCAAATTTTTATTTTTTTCTTTAGTTTTTTCACTTCTTCCTTGTTCTTTTCTTAGAAATCATTCAGTTAGTTTTTGAGACTGTTTACCTCTTCTTGTCTCTCAAACATCACCTTCGACCACTCCAATTCTTAATATTCAAGATATTTTTTCTATTAATCATTTATGGTTTCCAGCTCTTAGATCCTCTAATTAGCATCCTGGTTTTGGATAGTAATCATGTTTCTCTCATTATCTTAGGCTTTTTCTTTGTGAGTTGAATTGATTATCTCTTCCGTTTCTTTTTGTTCAGAATAGTTTCTCAACTCATTCTAAGCTTTCCCTTCTTATTATCTTTCATTCTTTCTTCCCTAAGTATTATCAGTCTCATATTGTTCCACCTTGTATTTTCCAGATCCATTTTCAAAACCTCCTTCTCCTTGCTCTTTCTAAGCAATATCTTGTTTCTGCTTTTTAACAACTCCCTCAATAATATTTCTATTTTAACAATAGTCTTTTTAACTCAAGCTAAATTAATTAAAATTCTTATTCAATGTCTCAAATTCATCACTACTTAAATTTCCCAACTAGATGTTGTTGTGAATCAGCTCTCTTTGATAATTATTATCGACATTATCACAGTCTTACTAATTGTAGCTTAGATTTGAAGAGCCAATCTATGGGTAAGTCTGAATTGATTCTGTTCCTCCTTAGAATTGATTTTCTCTAAACTTTTGTTACCAAGATTGATTATCAGAATAATCATTATTGACTCTTGTTTCCTTCATTGTTTGGTTATTATTTTAATCAGTACTCCACGAATTAATTTATTGATATTATGTGTGGCTATTGTAACAGTCCTACTTAGCCTCATAACTCCCATACAGATGGGAGCTATAACCTGTATTAGTTGTTATGCTTGCTTTTTCATATTACTGATATGATTTAACCTAATTTAATATCAACAAAATTAATTAGTAACATTAAAGTTAAAGGAATAGAAAATTCAAGTACCTTTTCTTAATTTTCCAAATCAAAATGCTTTGAATCTGATTCCTGATTCATGGGATAGATGCTACTTTCGCTTTGCTCCTTTGTGGAATTGTCTTTGAGAGACTAAAAATGATCCAAATGATAGGAAATAAATCTTTCAAACTAAAATAAATATACTCTTTTTTTTAAATTACCATGGGTGGTACAACCATTCCTGTGATTTATTCTGCCTACCGAAACAATATAAACTGTCTTATTTGAGATGGCTAAATTGAGCCTGAAGTTTAAACAAGAATAAAAGGAGTATTCTCACGAAGACTAGCGCAATAAGTCCATTCAAAGACATCCCTTTGCAGAATAGACTATTAATACATCAACCATTTTTAAGTGAGATTATATTCAATTATTTTTAATTCTTCCTCTTTGTGAGTTGCTGCTTTAGGCATGAAAGCACCTTCAAACCAGTAGAAATTATCAGAAATATATTTTATCAAATTACTATAATTTCTCAATCTTGTGCATCTAACTAAAGTATAGTTCTTTCCTTTGGTGCTTCTTTCATAGCCTAGATTATTGATCTCGCTAATAAATGCTGAGTGTTAACTTTATTCGCTAGCTGATTATGCTAGAAGCTCTAGAATCTCATTAATTATAACAGCTTGAATGAAGGGAAATATTCCATAACATTATTAAGATTAAAAAACTGTATAGTAATTCCATCCGTTATTTGTCTATGTTTATCCGTTAGCTTTTTCCAGGAAAGCATCAAACCCTAGATCATGAAATTCGTTATTGTTTTCTTATTGTTTCCACGGATAGGTATTGAGCGTTTTTAATAAAGTTCTTTGTGCATCCAATATTCTTCCTGTTTCTTCCTCCATTTGTTTATGTGCTTTAGCTACCTTTGCTTTATTTCTCTTCTGCGCAAATTTAATAAATTCGAAGTATCGATTATCCAAATAATTCGAAAAAAATAATCTCTCCCTTATAAAAAGCATTTTAATATTCTAAGATTAATCATAATTGAATGACTATCTTCTTTCCTATTCTTTTATTCTTCCTTCTTTTCTCTCTTTATCCTGTCCAAATGACATAAAAAATCAACACAGACTATGTAGGTTATCAACAATAATCTGATTAAGTCTGAGATTTTGTTTAACTATTATTCAATCCTTCTTTTCTTCTCTAAAGATCAATTATGTTTCAATCTTTCTTTAAATGATTTTCCTTTCATCTTTGTTACTGTTAACCTCATTAATTTTTGATTCCCTAGCTATTTTATTCAGAAATTGCAACGCATTAAATCAGATAACAACAAATAATTATTAGACATTATTTTTACAAAAAATCTTTAGAAGATATTATTAAGAAAATGAATTTAATTGTTCAAATGTTATTTTAAAAAACTTGTTTTAGGGCAAATATCAAAAACTTATGCAGGGAGATAAAGCAGAAAAAGTTCTTATTTTTTATTTATGTCAAGTAAAATCAGCATCCCTAATTCCATTCCTTTCCGTTTTTCCTATGTCTTTCTCACCATCTTAAGATAAGATAGAAAAATAAATCACAGTAAATCTACTAAAATGAAACAATAATGTAATAAAATATTGACTAGCGAAAATCTTACGCTTGACATATTAAAATATTTCTCTGTTCGATTTGTAACCTACATATTATGGAGAAAATGTTGTTTTCATGAACTATTTATTCAATTATTAGGAGTGATATCATAAAAAATATCAAGTCAGTCTATGTTTATTTCAAAAGTACCTTTCTCTCTGGTATTAAAGAACTCCATATTAATATTTCATTTATCAATTTGTTCTAATAGAATAGTAACATGCAATTTTGCACTGATAAAAAATAAATTCCAAACCATATTCTAATTATTGAGTAAATGATTTGGTATTCAGGAATTAATCTATTTATTTTTATCATTGAACATAGTCAATGGAATTCCAGTTTATGCGACAATTTGATTGTACAGTCTAGCTGCTTGGCAATATCCTTAATCGATTAATGTGGTTAATAATTCCTTGGTTTTTTCCTGGCATAATTGATATGATAAATGTAACTCCATAAAATGTAGATCCGATACTTAATTGTAAAATATTTCTTCTATTAGGAAGGCTTTGAATTAAAACTCTATTTTTAGAGTAGAATTTTCATTACTCCTCTCTATTCAATAGAAATATCATTCTTCATGAAGTAATAGAATGGTATATTATTATTATAAAAACAAATGATATTTCTCACTTACAAGAGATTAGTTTTTTAAATCACAATGTTATTAATAAAATTTCATTAAAAGTTCAATTTATGACTGAAAGATCACTCTACAATTCAGTAAAATTCTTTGAGATAATCATGATAGCAAGAGAGACACATATCTTTTCCTTTAATATGCCGTATTGATGGCACTGGCTGATTACATTCTGAGCAGGCTCTGATAGCTTCTCTGAAAGGTCCTAGAATTGATTCTTTTGCATTGAATTTGTATTGGTTTAATTGCCCTGTTATGTCTATTAACTTCCCAGTCTATTCTTGATGCTGTTGGTTTAAAACTAGCAACTCTTTAGCATTTGCTGCTGCAGATAGTTAAAATTCCTTTTAGGCTTTGTCCTTAATAGATTAAATCTCTTGATCTTTTTTTGAAATCGCTTTTTTCTGGTCAAGGTTAAATTATCTGTGCCAATCGTTAAAAGTCTCTTTTTACTTAGAAATTTAATCAATCTTGTCCTTGAGTTATTCCTCCAAACCTATTTATATTGATGATGAGCTCTTCAACTGCTCTTGTAAGGAAGCTATCGTTTCTTGTAACTTCTTTGCTTCTTATTGATATGAAACTATGATGGATTTAGAGTCACTTAATTCATCGTTTAGACCAGCTTTTTCCAGCAAAGTCTGCTGGGTTTTGTTTTCCAATTGAGTGTAAATACTTTACTTTTCTTTTAAAGCTAATTCGAAATCTTTTTAAGATTAAGCTACTTAATCCTTTATTGTCTTTAATTGCTATTTCAAGTTTTTATTATCTTAATCTTAGCTGTTAATTTGATTTTTTAATTGATCAATAGCTTCTTCATAACCTCGATTCGTTTTCTGATGTTGTTTTATTTAGTTTTCCTACAAATCTTGCCATTTAGTTTCTGTTTCTGCTATTGCCCCCTGAAGTATATCTTGGATCATTTTTTTTTCCTCTTTTAGTAGTTCCAACTCATTAATAGTATTTTTAGCTATTTTTTCAATTTAGTTGGTTAAAAGTTATTGATTTTTCAGGTTCACTTATGATTCTGCTAATTATCTGGATTCCTCAGACAATTCCTTTTTTTGTTAATCATATTTTTATTCTTTTTCCTTCAGTTATTACCCCAAGGAATCTATTAATTTCTTTAGTTCTTCCACTTCTTCCTATCTCTAAACTTTTTAATCATTTAGCTATCCTTTGAGTTTCTCTATGTCATTTTCTCTCTCTGATATCACCCTTAACCACTCTTATTCTCTCATTTCAAACATTTACCTCTACTCAATATCAATGGTTTCCAGCTGCTAGATCACAGAACTTGCATGCTGCTATTAGAATGCAATTAATTGTCTCTATTAGTTTTCTATTTCTTTAATATATTCTTTTAACATCCTTCTAGCCTATCCTCCTTCTACTTCACTATTGTTAATCCTTCCATAGATCACTTCTTATCCCCTATTCTATTAATAGCCTTATCTTTAATATCCATATCCATCCCATTAATAATTATCTAGCTGAACATTCATCTATTGTTAATTATCGCAATATTGAACCTTCATCTCATCTGTTTGAACATTAGTAAACTCAACATTTATACTAAAGGAGTCTTTACCAATCTCTTCTGGTGGTATGGAAGCTACTTCATTTACAAACAAAACCTGAAAATCATCATCATTCTGGGGCTTAAATAAGTTAGAATAGTCAACAGTCTCTGCGGCGTTCTATTCCTTTTCATAACAAATAAACACACACATATTTCAATCACTTGAAAAAAAAGCATAACAATAGATTATTTTTCTTTAACTATCTTCGTTGTTTTTCCCTTTACCATACTATCTAGACCTTTATCAAACATGTGAATCTCTGTAATTTGACTGCATGGCTAGATTATCTTATCTCCATTTTCTTTTTCCTATTTTGACAATCAAATACCAATAACCAATTGTCAATCAATGCAATATTAATTATGTAAATCTGCAATAATCTTTCAAACCACAGGTAAAAACACAAAACAATCTAGATCAAAATGGCAAAAGTTTTAAAGTAAATCAATTATTATTCATTTTTTCCTATCATTTATTGATAATGAAATTGACTTACTTTAGTTAGTTCTTCCACTTTTTCACTACTTTTAACTGTCTAATTATCTAGTTATCTTTTCAGACTGTCTATTTCCTCATATTTTTGATTGATCTCCTTCAAGAACTGCTATTCTTTCTTTACAATTAAGAAAATGACTAAGAGAATTCTTGAAAAATTGTCCATCTGCTTTTAAATATTAAATATGCTTCAATCAGTAAATTACATTGTAACTTTCTTAATAAAATGGCTGGATTGAATTCTGCTATTGATTCAAGGAAGATATGCTACCTTCTCTTCTTAGGGGCTGCTAAAAATGATAAAATAATCAAAAATCAATCATCCATTCGAAAATAAGCATATTTCAACCAATATCTTTGACAATTACCATTGGCGCTGTACACAGTGTGGATTATTCTGTCTTTTAAAGCAATTAAAACTTTCTTGTTTGCTATTACTGAATAAAGCTTGACGTTTAGACAAGAATATAAGGAGTATTCCTCCTAAGTCTTTCCCAATTATCATTTTCGAAAACATCAAGTTAATGATTACTCTATTGATAAATAGACCATTTAGGCGCGAGAATCTTCTCCACTAATTATTTCAATTATCCTTGATTCTGCTGTGTTATTTTAGGTATGAAACAGCCTTCAAAACAGCAGATAACTTCAGAAATACTTTTTATCGATTCGCTCTTGCTCAACAACTTTGTGCATTGAGATAAAGAGTACTCCTTTCCATTGAAGCTTTGAAAGCTCAGACTTTATATCTCGATAAGAATCGCTGCTTGTTAACCAATATCCCAAGTAAATTAAGCTAGAAGTTCTAAAATTTCGTTGATTATAATTGATTGAACGAAGGATGCCAGTCCATTATCTTTTTGAGACAAATGAACTACATGATATTGAATTCCTTGGCTTTTTTGATATTGTTCATCAGTTATTTCCATGAAGGCTTTTAACCCTACAACTTGAAATTCCTTATTTTCTTATTTTTTCCATGGGAATCCATTGAGGGAATCTATGAAATTTCTTTGTTTGACAAGTATCTCCGTTGCATATTCCTCCATTTGTTGATTTGATTTAGTTTGCTTTGTTTTGTTTACTTTCTGAGTGACTTTAATTAATTCGAAGCGTGCCTTATCACTAATTATTTGAGAAACATACTTCCTTTTATTAAACTACCTATTATCCACAGATATTATTAATTCAATTAATAAGTAGTTTTATTTTCCTATTCGAAATGAATAAGCCAGAGAGATTAGGTTTCTTTTGATGAAAGTAAATAGGCATTGAGTAAAATATTAATAAATTAGGCTTTATTTAAAAAAAGAAAAACAAGAAGAATTAAAACTTAAAATATCATGTTTATTGAGCGTAAATGCAATTATTAAAAATGAATATTCATGAAGGAGGACACCGCGGTCATTTTGATTTTGATTTTCTTTCTCAAAAAAAGAAGATTATTTAATTAATTATTAATAGAATATTTTATTTTTAAGAACCTCATTTTCAATTAAAGATATCTTTCTACTCCTTTTCTGAGAAGTCGATCATAAGTGTTCTGTATTGGTGATTCTAGACATGTAAACCCTTAGTACTTGGTGCTTCAAGTCAAGATTAGTAAATGGCCTTATTTTTTATATCTGAAATCTCTTGATCCTTTTAAGAGATTATTTCATTCATGCTAAACTCATATTTCTCATAAAAATCTTTCATTTATTGATTTAAGAAAGAAATTTGATCAATCTTGTTCAGAGTTTTTCCTGCAAATCCAATTTTATCGATGATAAGCTATTCAACTGCTCTTGTAAGGAGACAATCGTTTCTTTTTACTTGTCTGATTCTTATTGATAGCAAACTACAACGGACTTAGAGTCACTTAATTCTTCCTTTAGACTAATAATTGCCTGCAAACTCTGCTTGCTTTTAGTTTCCAATGGAGTGTAAATAGTTTACTTTTCTTTTAAAGCTAATTCAAAATCTTTTTAGGATTAAGCTGCTTAATCCTTTATTGTTTACAATTGCTATTTCAAGTTTTTATTATCTTATTCTTGGCTGTTAATTCGATTTTATAATTGAGCAATAGCTCCTGCTTAGTCTTGATTCTTTTTCTGATGCTGTTTTATTTAGTTTTCCCAAAAATTGTTCAATTTAGCTTCTGTTTCTGCTATCGCACCTTGATGTCTGTCTTGGATCATCTTTTTTTCTTCCTTCATTAGTTTCAGTTCATTAATAAGATTTTTAGTTATTTCTTCATTTTTGGTTGTTAAAAGTATTTGATTTTGTAGGTTCTCTTATGATTCTGCCAATTATCTGACTTTCTCAGCAAATTTCTCTTTTTGTTAAGCATAGTAATATTCTTTTTCCTTAAATTTCTAGCTCAAAGAATCTATTGTTTTCTTTAGTTCTTCCACTTCTTCCTTGCTCGAAACTTATTATTTATCCAGCTAGTCTTTGAGACTGTCTACCTCCTGTTATCTCTCAGTCATCACCTTCGACCACTCATATTCTTATTATTCAAGATCTTTTTTCAATTAATTATTTTCGCTTTCCAGCTGTTAGATCCTCTAATAAGCATTCTGTTCTTGATGAATAATCATGTTTCTCTTATTATCTTATGTTTTTTCTTGATTATTTAAATTAATTATCTGTTTCGTTTCTTTTTCTTCAGAATAGTTTTTCAACTCATTCTAAGCTTTCCCTTCCTCTTCACTTCCATAGTCTATTTCCATCTTCATCTCAGTCTCTTATTGTTACTCCTTGTATTTTCCAGTTCTATTTTCAAAACCTCCTTCTACTTGCTATGTTTAAGCAATATCTTGTTTCTGCTTTTTTATCATTTCCTCAATTTCATTTTCCTTTTCACGATAATCATTTTAACTCAAGCTATATTAACTATGATTCTAATTCAACTTCTCAAATTCATCATTTGGTAAATATCCCAACTAGCAGTTGTTGTAACTCAGATCTCTTTGATCATTAATATTAATACCATCACAATCTTATTAATTGTAGCTTACATTTGAAGGGACATTCTATTGGCAAGTCTGAATTGATTATATTCCTCCTTAGAATTGATTGTCTTTAACGTTTTGTGGCCAAGAAGTACTGTTATTTTAATAATTAATCTACTAATTCATTTGAAGATATTATGTGTGAACATTGTGACAGTCCTGCTTAGGTGTAGGATTCCTATCTGTATGGGAATAATTAACTGTTTCAAATGTTGTGCTTGTTTTCTCATTTAACTGAAATGGCTTAACCTAATTGTAAAATCAAATGTGATCACAGAATTAGTTAGAGAACTCTTAATAAAAATTATTTTTCTCAGTAGTGTTAAAGTTAAAATGATTAAATCTAAAATTCAAGTATATATACTTAACTTTCCAGATCTATGAAAGGCGGCTTTGAATTTGATTCTTGATTCAAGTTTTCAATGCTACCTCCGCTTTGTTCCTGTGTGAGATTATCTTGTCGAGGCTGAAAACGATTAAAATAATGTAAAATCAATCTTCAAACTTACATAATCATGCTCTTAGCAAATTATTTTTCTTAAATTACCATGGAAGCTATCATACTTCTTGCGTTTTATTCTGTCTTTTCAAGCAATTTAAACTGTCTTGTTTGAAATGGCTGAAATGAGCTTGAAGTTTAAACAAGAATAAAAGGAGTATTCCAACGAAGACTAGAGCATTAATTCCATTCAAAGACATCCTTTGAATGATCAGACAATTAATAAATCAACCATTTTTAAGTGAGATTATTTTCAATTAATTCCAATTATTCCTCGTTCTGCGTTAATGCTTTAGGCATGAAAACACCTTCAAACCAGTAGAACATATCAGAAATATATTTTATCAAATTACTGCCTTTTATCAATCTTGGGCATCTAACTAAATTGTATTCCTTTCCGTTAGGGCTTCTTTGGTAGCCTAGACTGTATATCTCACTAAGGAGTGCTGATTATTAACTTTCTTCTTTAGCTGATAAAGCTAAAAGCTCTAAAATCTCATTAATGATAACAGCTTAGATGAATGGAAATATCCCATTATGTATCTAAGATTAAAAAACTACATAATATTTCCTTGCTTTATTTGTTTATGTTTATCCATCAACTTTTTCCAAGAAGGCTTCAAGCCTTAAGTCTTGTAATTCGTTATTCTTTTCTTATTGTTTCCATGGATAAGCATTGAGCGAACTTAATAAAGATCTTTGTACTTGCAATAATTTTGCGTTTTCTTCCTCCATTTGTTTATGTGCTTTTGCGACCTATGCTTTATTTTCTTTCTGCGCAAATTTAATTGATTCTAAATTGATTCTCCCTCCTCAGGATTCGACAAAATAATATCTCCCTTATCAAAAAACAACTTAATATTCTAAGATTAATCATAATTGAATTACTATCTATGCTTTAATCTTCCTTTAAATTATTTCCCTTAGGCTATTGTTACTGTTACTTCATTAATTTTTGGTTATTTAAGTTATTTTATTCACACACTTCAGGGAATTCAATCAGAAAACAACAAATATTTTTAAAACATTAATTTTACTAATATTTAAAAGTTGAAAGTTTATTAGTTCTGTATTTAGATGGGAGACTTATTTGATTTCATAATTATGATCCTTTTTTTCTTTAACTATTTATTATGACAATACATAACATACAATGTTTGATTAATTTTTTAAAGCCACTGGTTGATGATATTCTGAACAGAACCTGAAAACTTTTAGCTAGGAGCTAGAATTGTTTCATTGATATATTTTACGAATTTGTTTGGCTCTCATGGTATTTCTATTAGCTTCCAGACTTGTGCTGTATTGTTGATTTCAGACTAGCATATCTTTAGGATTTAGTGCTTCATATTAAGATTCTAAATTGGCTTTATCCTTGACATCTGAAATCTCTTGATCCTTTTGAGAGATTATTTTGTTCATGTTAACCCCCCATTGTACATAAAAATCTTTCATTTATTGATTTAATTTAGATATTTTATCATTTTTGTTTTCAAGCTAGTTCTTTTGACTCAAATTAGTTTAGCAGGAGCTATTCAACTGCTCTTGTAAAGAAATAATCGTTTCTTGCAACTTCTTTGCTTCTTATTAATAGGAAACTATGGTGGACTTAAAAACACTTAATTCTTCCTCTTGACTAGCCATTACCTGCAAAGTCTGCTTATGTTTGTTTTCCAAGAGAGTGTAAATACTTTACTTTTCTTCTAAAGCTAATTCGAAATTATTTTCAGCTTATTATTGATATGCTTCTATTGCCTTAAATTGATCTTTCAAGTCACTATTTTCTTATTGTTGGCTTTTAATTTGATTTTAAAGTTGAGCAATAATAGCTCCTTCTTAGTTTTCCCATAAACTTTTCGATTTAACTTCTGTTTCTGCTATCGCTTCCTGAAGTTTATCTTAGATCATCTTTTTTCCCTTTTTCATTAGTTCTAACTCACTATTATTATTGTTAGCTATTTCTTCATTTTTGTTCTTTAACAGTTTTTAATTTTGCAGGTTCTCTTATGATTCTGATAATTATTTGATTTCCTCAAAAGCCAATCTCTCTTTTTGTTTAGCATAGTAATATTCTTTTTCATTCAACTTCTAGTTCAAGGAATCTATTGTTTTCCTTAGTTCCTCCACTTCTAATCTATTTTCAACTGTCTAATTGTCCAGCTATCCTTTGAGATTGTCTATTTCTTATTATCTCTCCTTAATCACCTAGAGTAACTCCTATTCTTTCTATTCGAACTTCTTAATCTGAGTTGCTTCATTACCATTTTCACTAGAATTCATCATTTCTCGAATTAATTCTTCAGCATTCTAAAGAGCTCGTTATCTTATTAGATCTTGTAAGCTTTATTTCTAATGATTTTAAGACATCACTTCTGGCAATTCATTACTGCCATTATTATTTCCATGAAACCATTGGGAATAGTCAACAGTTCCTGTGATGTCTTATTCCTTAAAAATAAATACAATTACTAAGAAATCATCATTTATTTAATAATAATAGAATATTCGTTCACCATGATCTTGTTTGATAATATTTCTCCACTTTTTCACTCTTACCTTGATATCTGGCCCCCCATCAAACATGTGAATCTATGTAATCTGATTGCATGGCGGGATGATATCATCTGCGTTCAAATCTGCCATTTATTGAGTTTCAATATTAAGTATTTGAAAGTGTTTTCTTTTTCTCCGCGCTAGTTATTTATTTCTATTAATTATTATTATTATCTTAATTATTTGGATTTTGAATCTTCTGATCTTTTTCTCTTAAACTCTTTCTTTCCCTTTTCTTGATCTGTCCAATATTCTAGCTTTTAATCAGATGTTTTGATTGTCTGATAATCACCCTTTCATTTTAACAAATATTAGATTGTCAATCTTTGTTTCGTTAAGTTTTACATTCAAATAAAAATCACAGTTTATTACAGCCCTCATTCAGTTGGGATTCAATAGTATTGTATTCCTCTTCTTAATCATACATATTATCGAAATTGAGATTTCTTGGTAGCATAAATTAATTGAATGTTCAGCTTTGGTGAAAGTATCTACATAAAGACTTGACTAATCTAAATGCATCATTATTGTATTTGAATTCATTTCATGGAACATAGTTAGTCAACATTTTATCTAATTGGTGTGTTAAAATAATTTGTAACAATACAATTTATTCTTGTTGTTGTTGTAGATCTTTTAGTTTTCCTTCTTTATTAGTTCCAACTGCAGAATAGTAATTTTTATCTATGTTTTCACTTTGTTAGTTAACAGTTTTTGTTCTCTTATGATTTGCTAAATCATCTCACTTTCTGAGTAAATATTATTTTAGTTTAATCATAGTATTATTCTTTTTTCCTTCAATTTGTAGCTCTAGGAATAGATTACTTTCTTCAGTTTTTACATTTCTTTCTGACAATTAAATTTCTAATTATCTGACCATCCTATGAATTTCAATATTTCCTCTTATCTGTCAGTTGTCAGTGATCACCTTTAACTACTCTTATTCTTTCTTTTCAAGTGTTGCACTCAATACAATCTCAAAGATTCAGACGAATATAAGAGAAAATGCATGGAAGAAGAAGGTTATGTGCAGCTGGTATTTGATCCAAGCTCCAGAAAGAGGAAATAACCTAAATAGAAATATCCTCTGCTCTCATTTCACAGAAAGATACTCAAGGACCATCAATCGAAAGGTTAATTGTCAAACATAATTGTATTTTGTTGTTGTTGTTGAACATTTAGATCATTAGATTTGGGTTTGCCATTATTTTATTTGGAAGTTGAAAATAGGTTCTTCGTTTTTGTTCTACTTTGAATTAATATAGGAGGAAATGAAAATAAGAAAACATTTCTGTAGATTTATTTTATCTTTGAAAAGTTTTGAAGTTCTTTATTTTCACAGGAAAATTAATATGGTTTCATAATTACGCTTCTTTTTACTATTTATTATGACATGCGAAACATAAATTGTAGATTAGTTTTTTAAATTCAACAGAAGATTCTTAAATTTTCTTGACACAAAGCCTCAAAATTTTGGGAGAATAATC
>Ga0302271_10003612_pt1 | contig 12944 bp, 11 predicted proteins | sample III_Bog_N1_1_FD_198767 | JGI IMG/M metagenome (GOLD analysis project Ga0302271, IMG submission 198767) | Peat permafrost microbial communities from Stordalen Mire near Abisko, Sweden - III_Bog_N1_1 | ecosystem: Environmental > Terrestrial > Soil > Wetlands > Peat | place: Sweden: Abisko... | reverse complement strand
CCCTGTTCATCGCGTATGCTGCTCATTGTTCCCCTTTCCATTCCACGTACTCCAGAGATTATATAGAAAGCAGCAACCAATGCTCCTGCAGGATAATCAGCCTGAGGTACATGGGAAAGAAATTGTTTTGCATCAACATGGCAACCAAGAGCCCCGCCAGGCAATATAACAGGTATGCCCAGTTTATCGAGTTCTATTGCAGCATAACTGATAAACGAAGGAGACTGGCCCACAACATCCTCTTCAAGAGTCTCATACAATCCGACAGTCATTGCTTCAATTTCCCTGATAGAAATACCTCCGTATGTAAGAAATCCTTCATAAAGGGGAACAAGGTCCTTCATCTTATTGTATAAGTCTTTACTGTTTGTACAGATAGCACCTCCACGTGAAGAGCTGACCTTCCGGCCCGAAAAATAGACAATGTCGGAGAGATCGCACATCTCAACAAGGATTGATCCGATAGATTTCTCTTCATAACCAGGTTCGCGCTTCTGAATGAAAAATGCATTTTCACCGATAAGGCTTGCATCCAATACTATTATTAATTTATATTTATCGGCTATTTTTCTGACATTTTTGAGATTATCCATAGAGAATGGCTGACCTCCGATAAGGTTTGTTGAGGCTTCCATACGGATAAAAGGGATGTTTTCAGGACCGGTTTTTTTAATGAGTTCTTCAAGTCGGACAACATCGATATTACCTTTAAAAGGATGAGTGCTCTTAATCTTCATTGCTTCAGGAGTATAGAGTTCCACTACTTTTCCACCGTTTAGCTGAATATGGGCAAGAGTAGTAGTAAAATGATAGTTCATGGGGATCACTGAACCTTTTCTGACGAATGTTTGCGAAATAATATTTTCGGCCGCACGTCCCTGGTGAACAGGCAATAACAGTTTTTTTCCAAAGACAACTTCCACACTCTTCTGAAATTTGACAAAACTCTGTGAACCTGCATATGCATCATCTGCAACTAACATTTTCGAGAGTTGCTCATCGCTCATAGCATTAGTCCCGCTGTCTGTCAGCATATCAAGAAAGATATCTTTTGTTCCAAGCAGGAAAGAGTTGTATCCTGCCTCGGTTATTGCTGCCAGGCGGCGATCAACAGGAACAAGTTTCAAAGATTGTACAATGCGCACTTTGTGCATTTCAAGCGGAATCTGTTTTCCATTGAAGAATTTAACAGTGCCTTTTTTCTGATTTTTTTCCATGATTATTATAAGTTGTTAAAATAGTTTAATAAAAAAGGCTTACCATTTCCCAGGTAAGCCTCATATTTTGTAAAGTGTATTGTCGACACTAATTATCACAGGACTTACTTATAGCTGTCTGCAATAATAATAATAATAAATACCAATATTCAATTTAATAATGCCCATTACTTAATATCTCAGTTCAAACCTAATGTAATTTTGTATAAAAGCAAAGGAAAGATGGTTAAAAATAAATAATTTATTATGAGACACCTGTTTTTAATTATTTTTTGTTCTTTCTCTGAAATGTTTTGAATCGCCCCATTCACCGTATATTACTTCAGCATCAGCAAGGCTTATACGGGCTTCAAGACAGCTCTGGCAATCTTCAGCTGAATCGTCTGTGCAAGGCTTGTTATCATATAGCTTATAACTATCCCGGTATTTGCCAGGCGTAATGTTTGGCATCAGGATATTTGCACCAATTTTTACCGCCTTTTCCCTGCCAATCGGATCAATAGCCTGGAGTGCCGTTGCAGCAACAATATTGATATCTCTCATCATTATCCTGATTATTGCTATCATTTTAAGAGTGAGATCAAATCTCTCCTTCAGTGGCATGAGATTTTCAGAGTTTTCGATCATGGGAGTGTCGGCATGCTCAATATACGGACCCATTCCACACATGTCGATGTTAAAATTTTTCATAAAGAGGAGGTCTCCTGCAAGATCATCCATTGTTTGAAATGGCAATCCGATCATTACGCCTGTACCAGTCTGATAACCAATATCCTGAAGGTTTTGAAGGCAGTTTAGCCGACGCTTAAAATCGTGTTTGGAATCATTCGGATGTATCTTGTTATATAGGACTTGATTAGTGGATTCAACACGAAGAAGATAGCGGTGAGCACCTGCATCAAACCATCTTTTGTACACAGAAGGTTCCTGTTCTCCAACAGAAAGTGTCACACCTAGTTTTCCATCCGACAATTCTTTAATCTTATAAAGAAGATTCTCAATTCTGCCTGTGACAAACGGGCTTTCAAGTTCTCCCGATTGAAGCGCTATGGACCCGTAACGGTTGACATATGCAAAATCAGCAGCTGCAAGTATTTCATCGTCCGAGAGATTATATCGTGTTAAATTTGTGTTTCCTTTTCTTATTCCGCAATAGAGACAATCTTTGCTGCAGATATTTGAAAACTCAATTAATCCCCTGAACCATACCTTATTGCCAATATATTTTTCTTTTATTTCTGCAGATTTCTTAAAGAGAAAGGTTCGGTCTTCTCCCTTAGATTCAAGTAAAGTAATTATATTTTCCCGTGAAAAAGTATCCTGTACAAGTATCTCTTTTATAGTTCTCTCCATCGTATTTATAATCGGTCTGCAAAGATAATAAAATCCATTAACAGCCAGGGCTGTCAATGCTATTCATAAAGTTTGGATTTATTTGATTTAGGGTCTTTTCCATGAGATTGCTTTGTCGCTATGCTCCTCGCAATGACTCTACCACTTAGTAAGGTTTGATTTGTGATCAGACAAAATCTGATCATGTTACTGTCATTGCGATCCCGCGAAGCGGGAGTGGCAATCTCTTTATCCTTTCCTGAATCACTGAGAAGTCTAACTTCCATCCCATGATAATTATCTTGTTTTTATACTATTTATTTTTATTAACTTGCTCTCATTATTTAAGCTTAGAAATTGGTTGTAAGTCTTTATATATCAGAAAAGTATTTATTTGTTGTTGCACTTAATGTAGGCTTCATCAAACGGTTTGCCGGTTTGTAGTTTTCTTACCGTAAGAATTACTGAATTTCATAATTCAATCCTTCACCATTATTGTAGCTTATGATAAATGAAAAACTTATAAATCCTGCCAGCATTGTTGTTGTTGGAGGATCAGATGATCTTTTCAAACCGGGAGGCAAAGTTCTTAAAAACATACTTGATGGAAAATTTGCAGGGAAACTTTATGTTGTAAATCCTAAACAGGATAAAATCCAGGGGATTAAATCTTACAGAGATTTAAAAGATATACCTGAAACAGATCTTGCAATTCTGGCTATTTCAGCGGCATTATGTTTAAGCGCTGTAGAGATACTGGTCAGGGATAAAAAGACAAAAGCATTCATAATTATTTCAGCAGGATTCAGTGAGGCTGGTCAGGAGGGCCATAAACTTGAGAAGGAAATTGTTGAAGTCATCAATAATGCAGGTGGTTGTCTTATTGGACCTAACTGTATCGGCGTTGTTACTCAGACATATCAGGGTGTTTTTACTTCTCCGGTTCCAAAATTAAACAGCAGGGGATGCGATTTTGTATCAGGTTCAGGAGCTACCGCAGTTTTTATTTTTGAATCTGCAATGCCAAAAGGATTGAACTTTTCAAGTGTTTTTTCTGTCGGGAATAGTGCTCAGACAGGGGTGGAGGAAGTTTTGGAATTTTGGGATAATACCTATCTGCCTGAAATCAGTTCCCCAATAAAACTTATTTATGTAGAAAGTATCAGAAACCCGGATAAACTTCTTCATCATGCCTCATCACTTATTCGAAAAGGGTGCAGGATCGCAGCAATAAAAGCGGGAACCACAGAAGCGGGCAGCCGGGCGGCTTCCTCGCATACAGGAGCTATGGCATCATCCGATTCTGCTGTTGAGGCCTTGTTCCGTAAAGCTGGAATAGTACGATGTTCCGGAAGAGAAGAACTGACTACAGTAGCATCTGTTTTTTTTCATAAAAAGCTAAAAGGGAAAAATATTGCAATAATTACACATGCCGGTGGACCGGCTGTAATGCTTACTGATGCATTATCTGCAGGCGGCATGAATATTCCTAAAATAACAGGCATTCATCATGATAAGCTACTTGAGATGATGAATCCCGGAGCGTCAGCTGTAAATCCCATCGATATGATAGCCACAGCTACTAATGATCAGCTTGACAGGGTAATAGAATATGTAGATAAGCAAATGCCATCAATTGATGGTATGAGTGTGATCTTTGGCAGCAACGGACTGAATGATATGACAGAGATATATGATCTGTTGCATAATAAAATACAGGACTGCAACAAGCCATTATATCCCATATTACCCTCGGTGACAAGCTCTTCCAAAGAACTGGAGTATTTTCTGAATAAAGGGCATATCAATTTTCCTGATGAAGTGGTCCTGGGTCGTGCATTGACAAAAATATTCAACACTCCTTCACCAGCAGAAGAGAATATTTTTCTTGAAAATATAGATGTTCAGCTTGTAAGACAGATTATAGATGAATCTCAGGATGGTTACCTTGAACCTGCAGTTATACAGCGACTACTAAATGCTGCTCATATACCGGTGGTGAAAGAGAAGGTTGTTTCTTCAAAAAAAGAGCTTTTATCGGTAGCTAATAAGACCGGTTATCCTATAGCATTGAAGGTTGTCGGGCCTGTTCACAAATCGGATGTCGGTGGGGTTACACTCAATATCAGATCAGTGAAACATCTTGAAGCTGAGTTCAAACGGATGATGAAGATTAAAGGAGTTAAGGCTGTACTTATGCAGCAGATGCTTTCGGGTACTGAACTTTTTATTGGAGCTAAATATGAACCCCGGTTCGGTCATATTATTCTTTGTGGTCTGGGAGGGATTTTCGTTGAAGTTCTTGGTGATGTATCATCCGGACTCGCCCCTCTCACTTTCAATGAAGCTGAGTCTATGATCAGGAGTCTCAGGAGCTATAGTATCATCAGGGGTACCCGTGGGAAGCCTGGAATTAATGAATTAAAGTTTGCAGAGATCATTGTAAGGCTGTCAAGTTTGTTACGGTACGCCACCGAGATAAAGGAGATGGATCTTAATCCTCTGATCGGTAGCCTTGATAGTATTACAGTTGTTGATACCAGGATCAGAATTGAAAGGTAATCTTTGTGTGGTTTTTACAACCTGTTAAATTTTATAATTATATTCGAAAATTCTTTTTAACTATTAAATCGTTAAAGATATGATTATACATCAGTTATCAATTTTTCTTGAAAACAAATCAGGTAGACTCACAGAAGTGCTTGAAGTTCTTGGAGAGGAGAATATCAGGATAACTGCCTTAAGTGTGGCTGATACTACCGAGTTTGGGATTTTACGTCTTATTGTATCTGATCCTGAGAAGGCACGCGAGCTTCTGAAAAAGCAAAACTTCACGGTGAATCTTACTGAAGTTATTTCTGTGATGGCGCCAAATGAAGCAAAACACTATGCGAAGGTTTTGAAGATTCTCTCAGATCTGGATATCAGTGTGGAATATACCTACGCTTTTTCCGTAGGTGATAAATCAATTATAATTCTTCGTTGCAGCGATACAGAGAATGCAATTAAGGCGCTTAAAAGTCATGAAGTGGAATTGCTGAAGGCTAGTGATTTATATAAAATTTAAAACCTTGGTCCTGATATTAGGAAAAACAAAATTGATTAACTCCATGTAATAAATCTTCTATTATGGAAATCTGGAACCACCATTTCGAGTGTATGGATCGAAACGGAATAAAACATGTTCAGAGCGACAGACTCAGGGAAACAGTTGAAAGAGTATATTTCAATGTACCCTACTATAGGAATAAATTGCAGGAGGCCGGTATAGGACCAGAAAGTATTCAGACAATTGATGATATAGTTAAATTACCTTTCACAACAAAATCTGACCTCAGAGACAATTATCCATTCGGGTTGTTTGCTGTTCCGATGAGTGAGATTGTACGTGTTCACGCTTCCTCCGGTACTACCGGCAAGCCGACTGTGGTAGGTTATACGCGAAATGATATTTCCACTTGGTCGGAGGTGATGGCACGTACCCTGACAAGCGCTGGTGCTAACAGGCACGACTTTATCCAGGTTGCATATGGCTATGGACTATTTACCGGTGGGCTCGGACTTCATTACGGTGGCGAAAAAATCGGCGCATCTGTAATACCAATATCGGGTGGCAATACTGTTCGGCAAATACAGCTTATGCACGATTTTGGAAGCACTGTTCTGGCCTGCACACCTTCTTATGCACTATTTCTTGCAGAGGCGATACAGGAAAGTGGAATTAATCGGGATGATCTAAAGCTAAAAGTGGGCGTCTTCGGAGCAGAACCATGGACAGAAAACATGAGGAGAGAGATTGAAGATAAACTTCGGATTAAAGCTATCGACATCTATGGCCTCAGTGAAGTTATTGGTCCTGGTGTTGCAAGTGAATGCCTGGTTCAGGAGGGATTGCACATAAATGAAGATCATTTTTACCCCGAAATCATTGATCCTGAAACCCTTCAGGTTTTGCCTGAAGGAAGTACGGGTGAATTGGTATTTACAACAATTACCAAAGAAGGGTTACCCCTTATTCGTTACAGGTCTCGCGACCTCACCAGGCTTAATTATGAAAAATGCAAGTGCGGCAGAACAATGGTAAGAATGGAAAAGTGTCTCGGTCGCAGCGACGATATGCTTATTATCCGTGGTGTTAACCTGTTTCCTTCCCAGGTGGAAAGTATCCTTCTCGAAATGAGTGAAATCAAGCCTCATTATCTGTTAATTGTCGACAGAGTAAATAATCTTGATACTCTTGAACTGAAAGTGGAAGTTGATGAGGCATTCTTTCAGGATAAGATCAGTCAGCTGGAATCTCTCAGGCAGAAGCTGCAGAATAATCTGGAGAATTCTCTTGGCCTGGGCATAAAGGTAACTCTCGTTGAACCAAAGATAATTGAAAGAAGCGAAGGCAAATCTAAACGTGTAATTGATAAAAGGAAATTTTAATTTTTCTGAAACGACATGACTGCTATTCCAATATCGCCTGAATTAATAAAGAACCTGGCCAACTCTATTGGCATACCTTCTCCCGGAGCATCTTCAATACGTGAAATTGCACACCTTGTAAATAAAATTGAAGAGAGTACAGGTATTAAATTCATCAGGATGGAAATGGGTGTTCCCGGACTTCCTGCTCCCGTTATCGGAATTGAAGCGGAAATATCGGCGCTTAAAAGAGGGGTAGCATCACTTTATCCCGACATTTCAGGTATCGAACCCCTGAAAAGAGAAACTTCCAGGTTTATTAAGCTCTTCCTCAATGTTGATATTGATCCTGAGGGCTGTATACCCACGGTTGGTTCTATGATGGGGGCAATGGTTAGTTTCCTGGTAGCGAACAGAAATGACAGAACAAAAGAGGGAACTTTGTTTCTCGATCCTGGATTCCCTGTTCAGAAGCAACAGGTTAAAATGTTAGGACACGACTACAGTTCTTTTGATATATATAACTACAGGGGGAAGAAACTTAAAGAAAAACTTGAATCACATCTGAAATCCCGAAAGATATCATCTTTACTGTTTTCAAACCCTAATAATCCATCATGGATCTGTCTGACAGAGGAAGAACTTGCTATCATTGCTGAACTTTCGAGGAAGTATGATGTTATCCCAATTGAAGATCTGGCTTACTTCGGAATGGATTTCCGGAAAGATTACTCAACTCCGGGAGAAGCACCCTTTCAGCCAACAATTGCGCATTATACCGATGAATATATTATGCTTATTTCGAGCTCCAAAATATTCAGCTATGCAGGTCAGAGAATAGGCATGATGGTTATATCTGATAAGCTTTTTAACAGATCCTATCCTGATCTTTTAAGGTACTATTCAACAGATAAATTTGGACATTCAGCAATATTTGGTGCATTATATGGTTTGTCAGCAGGAGTGACACATTCGGTTCAGTTTGGTCTGGCTGCCCTTCTGAAAGCAGTTAATGATGGAACTTACAAATACCGTAATGATGTTCTGGAGTATGGTGAAAAGGCAAAGGTGATGAAAAAGATGTTTATTTCGAATGGTTTCCAGATTGTTTATGACAGAGACCTTGACGAGCCGATTGCCGATGGTTTTTATTTTACTATCGCTTATCCTGGTATGACAGGAGATAAACTGATTGAGCAACTTCTCTGCTATGGGATAAGTGCCATTTCTCTCGCATGTACAGGAAGTGACAGGCCCGATGGTTTGAGAGCATGTGTTTCACTCGTTCCCCGAGAACAGTTCAGCGACATGGAAATACGTTTGAAAAAATTTAAAGAAGATCATCCTCTAAAAAAGAATTAATAAATATAAATATGGCAAAAATAAGGGGTAGCATTGTTGTAAATGTTGAGAGATGCAAAGGATGCGAAGTATGTATGGTTACTTGTCCGACAGGCACAATCGCTATGGCAAAAGAGGTGAACGGGAAAGGATATAACTATGCATTTCCTGCTAATCCTGAGTTGTGTATCGGTTGTGCCAATTGTGCAATGGTATGTCCCGATGGCGTGATAACAGTTTATAAAACAAAAATCTAAGCATCAATGGAAAAGGAATTAAGATTGATGAAAGGAAATGAAGCGGTTGCAGAGGCTGCAATACGAGCAGGAGTGGATGGCTATTTTGGGTACCCCATAACTCCTCAGACAGAAATCATTGAATACCTGATGGAAGCTAATCCCGCCGAAACAACCGGAATGATAGTGCTTCAGGCAGAAAGTGAAGTCGCTGCAATCAATATGGTATATGGTGGTGCTGCCTGCGGTAAAAGAGTAATGACATCCTCTTCATCTCCGGGGATAAGCCTTAAGCAGGAAGGTATCTCGTACATTGCAGGAGCAGAGCTTCCATGCCTTATTGTAAATGTTGTAAGGGGCGGTCCGGGACTGGGTACAATCCAGCCTGCTCAATCAGACTATTTTCAATCGACAAAAGGGGGAGGACATGGTGATTATCACCTGATAGTACTCGCACCGGCATCGGTGCAGGAGATGGCTGATTTTGTCGATCTTAGCTTCGAGTTAGCCTTCAAATACAGGAATCCTGTATTAATGTTATCTGATGGCGCAATCGGCCAGATGATGGAAAAAGTCTATTTGAGTCCGCATAAGGAAAGATCAAAGACAGTTCCCGAGTGGGCAACCACGGGCAAACCACCGACAAGACAAAGAAATATTATAACCTCCCTCGATCTTGATCCAAACCGGCAGGAAGTATTTAATAATAAACTGCTTGCTAAATATGATGAGATCAGGGAAAAAGAAGTGCGGTATGAAGAGTTTCAGTGTGAAGATGCTGAATACCTTCTTGTTGCTTATGGCACCAGCGCACGCGTGTGTCAGAAGACAGTACAGATTGCAAGGGAACAGGGCATAAAAGCAGGTTTGCTGAGACCAATAACTCTTTTCCCGTTTCCTACAAAAAGAATCAAGGAACTTGCCGGGAAAGTTAAGGGAATGTTATCTGTTGAGATGAGTGCCGGACAAATGGTAGAGGATGTTCTTCTGGCTGTAAACGGGAAAGTTCCTGTTTACCATTTCGGAAGGATGGGTGGTATTGTGACAACCCCTGAAGAGGTTGTTGAAAGTCTGAAATCAAAATTTATAGGAGGTTAAGATATGGTTCAGGTTACAGGGATAAAAGAGATAATAAAGCCGGAAAATCTGGTTTATAAGAAAACAGATGTTATGACAAGGAATATTTTGTCATATTGTCCCGGATGCGGACATGGAACCGCTCACAGGATACTCGCCGAAGTAATTGATGAGGAAGGTCTTCAATCGGAAGCAATAGGAGTATCTCCTGTCGGCTGCTCTGTCTTTTTATATTACTATCTGGATATTGACTGGCAGGAAGCTGCTCACGGACGTGCTCCTGCAGTTGCAACAGCTATTAAACGCCTTTTGCCCGATAAATTTGTTTTTACTTACCAGGGCGACGGCGATCTTGCTGCTATAGGTACAGCCGAAACAATTCATGCCTGCAACAGGGGAGAAAACATACTGATAATATTTATAAACAATGGTATTTACGGCATGACCGGAGGACAGATGGCACCTACAACTCTTCCCGGTATGAAATCATCAACATCTCCTTATGGAAGAGATGTTAAAACCATGGGTAATCCACTGAAGATAACAGATATCGTTGCATCTCTTCCCGGATCTTATTATGTTACCCGGCAGAGTGTGCATACTGCTTCAAATGTTAAAAAGACTAAGAAAGCTATCAGAAAAGCTGTTCAATATCAGAAGCTTAATAAGGGCACATGCCTGGTTGAAATTGTATCAAACTGCCCGTCAGGATGGAAGATGACCCCAGTGCAATCTAATAAGTGGATGGAGGAAAACATGTTTCCGTATTATCCTCTGGGTGATCTTAAAACTCCTGTTGAATAGCCAGTTATATCCAAATGATCACCCCCGGCACAAGTGTGCTCTGAATTTAAATTTAGAATATTATTTATTTTTGGTCGGGAAATTCACATTGAGTATTTAAATTTTTTCATATATTTAACAAACTAAACTAATTATGAAAAAGTTTTTATCCCCTTTAGCCATTTTCTCATTATTAATTGCCGGACTATTCTTTTCACTCCTGATTAGTTGTAAAAAAGAAGCCAGTAAGGTTATTCCTGCTGTTACACTTGCATCTGTTACCAATATCACAGCGACTACCGCCGCAACAGGCGGGAATGTTACTTCTGATGGCGGTTCAGAGGTAACAGCCCGCGGAGTTTGCTGGAGCATAAGTACTGGTCCAACCACAGCAGCCGACAAAACCACCGACGGTACTGGTCCTGGCAACTTTTCCAGTTCCATTACAGGATTAACTCCCGGTGCACTCTATAATATCCGGGCTTATGCTGTTAACGCGGTAGGAACGGCCTACAGCAGCTCCACTACATTCAGTGCTCTGGCTTCGATACCTGTTTTGACCACAAATTCATTGTCGGCTGTGACAACCACCTCTGGAACGAGTGGAGGAAACATTCCCAATGATGGTGGCGCAGCGATAACGGCAAGAGGAGTCTGCTGGAATACATCAGCAAGTCCTACAACTGGAAATAATAAAACCACCGACGGCACAGGCATAGGAGCATTTACCAGTTCAATAACCGGATTAACGGCAAACACTACTTATTATGTCAGAGCTTACGCCACTAATAGTGCAGGTACCTCTTATGGAGATGAAGCAGTACTAAAAACATTTACAGCAACTGTTACTGATATTGATGGTAATGTTTACTTTACTGTTACAATTGGCACACAGGTTTGGATGGCTGGAAACCTTAAGACTGTCAAATACAATGATGGTACAGACATCCCTCTGGTAACTGATAGAACTGCCTGGAGTGCATTAACTACACCTGGCTACTGTTGGCTTGATAATGATAAAGCTGCCAATAAAGATACTTACGGAGCATTATATAATTATTATGTGGTGGATCCCGCAGCCAATGGTGGCAAAAATGTATGCCCGACTGGCTGGAAAGTACCAACCAATGACCAATGGACTGCCCTTACAAACTATCTTAATGGCGAAGCTGGAGCAGGTGGCAAAATTAAAGAAACGGGTACAGCCCATTGGCAGACTCCAAATACAGGAGCTACAAATGAAACAGGTTTTACAGCGCTTCCAGCCGGCGGCCGCGGTTATGATTTCAATTTAAGTGGTACCGGAACAAACTTCTGGACTTCTACCGAGTACGAAGCTCACACCGGCTGGGAACGGTTTTTAAGCTTCAGTAACAGTAATGTACACACAGAATATTACGGTAAGACAAATGGCATTTCAATCAGGTGCCTTAAGAATTAGTGGTTTATTTTACATTTTTCCTGTTTAATAATTTGAATCATGGGGCGGACCTGATAGAATAAATCATCAACTGGAAATTATTTTATTCCTCAATTTTCGTTCAGGTTTTTTAATATAGTATTTATCAGATTAATTCACAGAATTGGGATCCTGTATTTGCTCCTTTAATGCTTCATCCTGAATTTAAGATTTGTTATATGCATATCAGAAAATTAATAACTTTGATAAAAATTTTTCAGAGAGATACAATCGGACTTATCATTTTAATATAGAGATTTATAAAGATGACGGAAGAAATAATTATTGCGGGATTTGGGGGACAAGGTGTGCTTTCAATGGGTAAGATAATGGCATATTCAGGCGTAATGCAGGATATGGAAGTAAGCTGGATGCCTTCCTACGGACCCGAAATGCGTGGTGGCACAGCGAATGTAACAGTGATAATCAGCACTGAAAGGATCAGTTCTCCAATAATAAAACAGTTCGACACAGCAATCATTCTGAACCAGCAATCGCTCGATAAATTTGAAGGTTCAATTAAACCAGGTGGTGTGCTTATTTACGACGGGAATGGTATTACCCGACATCCTGAAAGAAAGGACATTACAGTCTATCGTGTTGATGCAGCTGAAGAAGCTTCAAAGATGAATAGCCCGAAAACATTCAATACTATTGTACTTGGCGGTTTCCTTAAAGTAAAACCCATAATTAAAATGGAGAATGTTATCAAAGGGCTGAAGAAATCCCTCCCTGAAAGATATCACAATCTGATTCCGGTAAATGAGCTGGCTTTGAAAAGGGGTGAGGAAATAATTAAAGAGGTTCAGAGGGCTGTATATCCCTGATCCTATTTCACTTTAAACGCTTTCCCCGATAAATATATCTTGAAATCATCCGGAGACTTAGGTGAAGCCATCTCAAAGGAAGCATTGACAGATTTAGGATCAATTTCCGTATAGGTAAATCTGAATCTGGTTGTGTTTGGATCGATAACGCTTGTAAAAGCTATTGCTTTATCAATGTAAGTGACCTTATATTTGATTGTATGACCCTCATTATCAAAATAAATTGCCTCCTGAGAACCATCACCCGAGCCTTCATATATGA
>Ga0302271_10003611_pt1 | contig 12954 bp, 9 predicted proteins | sample III_Bog_N1_1_FD_198767 | JGI IMG/M metagenome (GOLD analysis project Ga0302271, IMG submission 198767) | Peat permafrost microbial communities from Stordalen Mire near Abisko, Sweden - III_Bog_N1_1 | ecosystem: Environmental > Terrestrial > Soil > Wetlands > Peat | place: Sweden: Abisko... | reverse complement strand
AACCCCAACCCCACCCCCAACCCCAACCCCAACCCCAACCCCAACCCCAACCCCAACCCCAACCCCAACCCCAACCCCTCTAAATATTTTACAATTATAAAGATCTGTTATTTCTTTAAAATAATAAATAATATTTTCAGCTGGAGTCAGTCTTAACACACACACACTGATTATCATTCAATCTATCCATTTTCATTCTTAATGAAAATCATTTTTTGATGGGGAGGGGAGGGAATATGTTAGTTAGCAGCGTTATTTTTGAGAAATTAATTGAACACGTAAACAAGAATTTAATTTTTTAATTAACAATTAATAGCAATTTAACCACTTCAAAAAAACAAACAAAAAAGAGCAAATATTATTAACTAATAGCTGATTCGAAAATGGCACTAGTGTCAATATTACTGCCTGCATTTTTCTTTGAAGACGATTCAGATATCGTACTAATAAAGTTATATTTTCATAGCAACTGTGCTATAGTAATATTTACTCTTCAAAACAGCCAAAGCAGATATCAAAGCAACTTGGGATCAAGAACGAGTAGTTCCATGTTGTCGCATTGACAGATAATTATGAAGATCATTAAGAAGATAAGAGGTTATCCTTTGGATTCAGAGAATTCGGGATAAAAATGATAAACTCCGGTAAGTGAAGATATATTTTACTGTTTTGAAGAAACCTTAACTGATTCTTGAATACAACTGACTTCCTACCAATATCTGATTAGATTTGAGTCTCCGAAGGATCGAAGGCATCCTTGAAGAGCAGAATCTGACTCAAAAGAAAGTTGAGAAATGCAAGGAAGCCCTCACGACTCTTTCATAAGAATTCAACAACCTTGTCTCAAATCCAAATGTCCTTGAGTAACGAAATAGTGTTTCTAGCTAACCCCTGAATAAAAACTTTCTATTTCTATTAGGAATCTCGATGAATAAAAGCTCGCTAAGCGCACAAAAAAACTTAAACAAGTCAAAGATGACAACCGCAAACTTCGCTCGCTCCTAAGGTAATTAAATCCAAATTGTTTATCAGACATTTGACAAATATGGATTGAAAGAGTGCAGTTGGATAACTCTGAAAAAATGAGAGTAGACACACAGACTACTGTAGAAACTCTTAGAGAAGAGTTTGATCTCCTTGTCCGTGTATGTTAACATCAAATTTCTGAATAGAATCTTGAAATTATTGTAATTTTCTGATTTTTTTTCTATTTTAGGAGTTGAGCATCCAAAAGAATCAAATTGAAACAAATCAGCAGCAAATCTAACATCCTGTGCTTCCATAGAATAGGCAAGCAAGTAATGTAGAATCCTCGCCATAACAAAACTATGTGCATTCAGGAACTATTCCATAGAATAACATGTAACAGCAGCAGCAGTAGTAGTTGTAATTGCAATAATTAACAACTTTTGAAGGGGTAAACAAGTAACTTCCTTCGAATCAAAAAGATTGGATTAATCCAGGATTCAATGGAGGGTATTACCCTTAGCCAGCAAATACTTCCCTTAGTTTCCCATCCAATTTAACTCAACCTAATTATTCTCAATAAACTCAAACACAACAAAAAGGGTTTAATCTATAAAATATGTAAATACCTACATTGTCTTTACCAAACGGTATAAAAAATGGAACCTAAAGCAATAATCAGCAGATTCAATAATCTCAGAAATATCCTTCTTAGGCTAAAACACAAATATAACCTTACTAGTAGGTCATTTAGAATAGCAATAAAAATCCTCCTCAACAAACTGAAAAAGGCACAAACTTAGTTAATAATCAAGAGTTTTGTGATTCTAATTTCATGTGAGTCCTTTGATATCTATCTTGACAAATTTTGATAATTTATATTTTTCCAAGCAGCAGAATTGCATTTACTTTACTAAAAACAAAAACGAAATGTGAACAAAAAAATTCACAGATTTCTCAGGAAAGTTTAATAATTTGAACTGAGCCCTTAGGAATTGTTTCAGATGTTCCTGATAAGTGTGGATCTAATCGGAAGTGAAAAAGTGGGAGAACACTCAAGTTGGTGAAATATCTTTTTTACAATAAGATAGGAATCAAATAGGCTTGAAAAAGCAAAATAGTTGAAAATTTGAGATTATTATTTTCTCAAAAGTATTGAGTTACTGCTATTTTTCAGCTGAGCAATTGAGTGTGCAGTATGCCAACCCTTGCTTGAGTTTTTTCTATGGAGAAATTAAACCTTTGGATAAGAAGAATCTTTTAAAATAAAATCTACGGTGACAACTCTTACCTACATTACAGAAAACACAGTAATGTTTATTCTTCCTCTTTCTGTGAAAGATTTTGAACGAAGCCTAAGTGAGCTTATTCCACCAATTCTTCAAAAGATCAAATTGTTTAAAATATCCAGAAGAATAAGATCAGAAATTGAAGTCTTAGGAGATTTTTTCTTTCTCAACTTCTAGCTCGATGTAGGAATGATTTAAACCCCCATATTTTGTCTATTGATCTTATCTCTGGAGTAGTAACATCCTAACTACTTTGTGATGAAGAGTGAATACTATAAAAGTAGGAAAAACAATTTGAATTTAATTGGGGGAGAATTACTACCTTCTTTGACAATTATGCTTTCAAGAGAATCAAGATTTAATCTACAATTTACTAAAGGCTTCTAAAGAACTGTGGAATCTAAGCGATATGAAGAAAAGAAAATCATTTTTGTTTGACTAAAGGGAAGTTCAAAGTTTTCTTTTGGATATGTGTAATGTTGTGAAATTAATTAGTATCCAAAACAATGATAATTTTTCCTACGCTCTACTAAGATAATTGCTAGCCATAGCCATTTTCAGATTCAAGCTTTAAGCTAAATGTTAAGTTAAAACAATATTCAACAAGCACTCGTAAAATCTATTTTATTTTATCTCTGAATAAAAAATTATTAACAAAAATGAATGTTATGCAAGCAACGAAGCTATTTGTTATCTGCAAAATTTTCAATGAAAGATAGTAAGAGAACGTTGTAAATTTGTTTGTTAAGATAAGTTTTACTTAAAAAGGAAAAATCCAAACTTAAAATTAAAAAAAAGAACCTGAAAAAACTTGTAGATGTGAAGGATATCACAAAAAATGTGCTTTTTTCAATCTTAATTGCCTGGCAGAATAAAAAAAAATTTAATTAAAAAAATAAAACAAAAGCATACAAACATCCATGGATAAACTAATTAGGAAACTTGAAATTCAAGGATGCTTAAGTACCCACGAGATACATCATGATTTAATTAAATTCTATGGGGAATTTTCGATCAAAGAAATATATTTAGATATCTGGAACAAGATTCCTGTAGAACCATAGAACTACTCGATATCAGGTGATGATATTTTTGTTAAACTTAAAGTTTCATAAAAACTTTTATCAGAATCAATAAATTGGTTTGACTCTTGAAAACCTTCTGCATGCATGTCTCTCTGAAAGACAGATGTTATTGATAAAATTGGCTAAGTAAGATAATTTACTCAATAATTAATATTAAGAAACAATCATCTTTTATGTTAAATTCAAGATAATTAACCTTGTTTATATTTCTTTTAACTTAAGTAGGCTTCTAAGGAAAAGAATATCAAAAACACTAGATTTCTTCAAAGAAGCACTTTAAAAATGTTTAATTATATTTACCAAAGTTGATAACTCTTTAAAATGCTCTTTTTGCAAACTCAAACTTTTTTAGCATAAAAAGCAATAGCTCAACCCAAGTCTTGCTCTTCCTTGAAGTGAGGATTAGTATCTGATTCTATGCATATGGTTTAACCATATTAATACAGAATCTGAGTGTCTATGAAGCTTATCTTTGATGAGTAATTTTGGTTTTTTTGAGCTGTGATCAATGGAAATTTTAAGAAACCAAAAATTCCATTAAAAAGATGATACTTCATTATCCGAGTTCAAAATCACATTCGTATAACAACTTAAGAATCTTTTTAATAATAATAATAAAAATAATAATGATAATGATAATGATAATATTTTTGTTGTGAAAAATTAATAAGTTAACCTAACAATTTAAATTTACAGATAATATATCAAGAAAAATATAAAAGACATGAAAAAAGACAATATTTTTTGAAGAAAATAATATTGTTAATCTGAATTTCTCCTTCATGTCTTTCATATCTTGCAAGAGCTTCTCTAAGATCATACGATGAGTTACTTATTTTTTATTTCTTTCGCTAGCATTTTTCTTGAAGAAGGTGAAGACTGCAGTTATTTTTAGAAACAGGCACTACTTTACATTTAACTCTCCCACTTTTAAGCATAGAAAATGGTCTTCGCTAAATATAAAAATCTTGACTGTTCCTAAAATCCTTGCTAAAATATCTTCAGTCTCTCTTAAGACTTTCCTTGAGGCTCAACTGTCTTTCTAATTTTCAATATCTTAATAAATATTTCAATTAGTAGGACTTTCCCCTTTTTTTTCTAATATTTTAACTAAGAAGAATAGGCTATATTTTATCAATACATTTAAGTACTGTGTGATTATTTAGTGTAGAAAAATCAAATAATCAAAACAAAAAAAATTAAAAAGAAAGAAAGGAATTCAAAACTTTCCTTATTCAGTACAAATTAATTAGTCCAAAACAAAAATTTACAAGGCAAACAAAGATAATTTAAATAACTTCAAATATTTGGAAGCTATCTATTAATCTCAAAACTGAATGCTATTTTTTTTAGCATAAGTATGTTATTATTTGATTTTTTTATGGAATTTATTTTTGTTTTTTTCTCTCTTAAAATATAGTTTATTGAAGGACTAATATGCCTTTCATGAAATTTATCGATCACAATCACGCATAATGGATTTTTTGTTGCATTCATTTTTTCATAATGGATTTCTTGTTGCATTCAGAGAAATAGTGAAAGATAGTTTTTTAGAGAAGCAGAATCACACGGAATCATAATGATTCCAATCACGAACGTAAAAACTGAATGGCAATGCAAAACGTCACTTTTGGGGTTTAAAAAACTAAGTTATTTTGCGATTCTCTTTAAAATCTCTACTGCCTAGCGCCATTTTTTTTGCGCTTTACTTTTTGGCTTGATTTTGTTGGGGGCGTAAAGTTACTTATTATCTGAAATTATTTATGAAGAAATATTATTTTTAATTATCACTTTTGTTTTGTTTTTTTTTCTTCTTCTTTTTGTTTCTTCCAACTGATTATTTCTCATTCTTCATTTAATTAAGCACATTAATAGTATATCTTTCCCTCCTTTATTTATCTTAAACAATCTTTTTCAATTATTTTTAACAGAACAGCAGTTTGCCTTTTAATTTAAAAAAAGGGAAAAAAAAAATACAATTCTAACAATAATATTGATGAAATGAATGACAAACTTCACACAAATTTTTAAATTAATTTTGTAATTGTTTTTCTCATGACAATTCTAATCAATATAGTCTTTTAAGATACTTTTATCATTCTTTAATTTAATAATTCAGGACTATTTCTGGTTATTAATTTAATAATTGATGAGATTATAATATCTAATTGTATGGGAGAGCAAACTACTAAATAATGCTTTCTGTTTGAGAAAAAATACTTCCAGATTTCATATTTAATGTGTCCACAATTTACCCTTAAGATAAAAGCAATTAACTTATGCGTTCGATAGCATGACTCTTTGCCTTATTTTAGCTTTTTTATGTTTTATTATCATTTTTATCATCCTAAAGAGGAAGAATATTCGTAGAAAGAAATGGATTAATGTGAATTTATTGAAAATCATGCTGATATTCACCCAGATTATCTTCATTCTATGATTTACGTGAGGTTTCTTTTAAGTTATTCTCACTTTTTTCAAAAATCGATTTTTTTTCTCGATCTAAATTGGAAAAAATAATCAATAAAAACTTTCAAAAAAGTAACAATTTTAACTAATTATTACATCTTTTTGGAGCTTTAGGAAGCTTTTTTATCCCTTTTAGTAACTTCTGCATGTCTTGCCGATGATTATATAAGCCAGACTTTAGAGGAGATACTACGAAGTGAGAGTTGTAGTTTGAGAGAACTTCTTTAAGATTATTGTGAGGAAAGTAAACTAAATATTCTTTACCACAATCGAAGTTACCAATCACATTAAATGAGCAGCTACCTTCTTCCTCAACTTCAATGTTTAAATGGCAGTTTTTACCATGATTAAACGTAGATTTATGATCTTTATGTGAATGAAGTTCTGATGGCACATCTTGAGATAAGTAATCTTTGGTTTTTTTGGATTTCTGCTTTTCAAATATTTGAACTTCAGGCTGATTTTAAATAACACTGCTGGCAGTTTGGTATTGTTGCATTAGGAAAGCATTTCCCTTAAATTTAATCCTTTCATGTTCATTTTCACTTTCATCATTTCCTTGAGAGCTTGCCAAATGAACAGACTTATCTTTCTCAAGAGGTTTGGTTGCATTTTTTTATGAAGAAATGCTTGCCGAACGTTAAGGTTACATTTACTAAGAAGATCCTGCTTAGATGTTTTGCTAGGAAACTGACCAAGATAACTTCTTTTACGCTGGCCTGGATTTGGGTGTTATCAGAAACTGCTATGGGGCATCACTGACTACTGGGATAGTTCCTCCTGGTTCTAAATCACTGTGCTTCAAATTCAAAAAGTTAAACATCTGAATTTGGATCATTTTATGCTTGTGTACCTCAATCTTAAACGCTCCTTTCGTTGACATTTTCAATTTTAAGGTGTTTTATGCGCTTATTTGCAAGGGCTGCTGCTAAATAATATCTTCATTGATGATATTTTCTGGATATTCGACTAGAATTTCCTTAAAGTTCGGAAGATTTAATAGCTAGATGTCTGCAAAAGAAATTGGTTGGGTGTTAATAAACTCAACTTCATTCTGTGCAGTGGGCTATTCAGACATATGCTGATTAATACCTCCTTATTTGGAAGGATAGCTTTGCTGCTCTTTATCTTGAAATTAAGTTCCTTTTTGAAATAAACCATTCGATGGAGTTTGAGAAATTGGAAATAACGAATTCTTCTATTTCGGAGATTAAACAGTGTTTAAATTGTGAGCTGAATGGGTAGATACTTGTTGACCTTCTATGTTATTCGTGGAAGGCTGATGAGTTATCTGAAAACTACACTTATTCATAGCAGTTTCAATTACTTTTGCATTTAAATTATTATGTGGACTATGGAGATGCTACCAATCGTTGTCTCTTTCTTCAAAGTATTGATTAATAGTGTCTATCCCAAATGTCTCAATTATGAACTTTATTGCAGCATCATGAACATCGGAGTAGATCGCTAAAATGTTGCTGATGTGAAGCTTCCTTCGCGTTGCTTGTTATCTTTCCTGATTTGTGGATATGCCATTCAGGAAAAGCACTTTTTCTTGATTTGGAACATATTTACTGTGCGGACACTGAATTATTGTATGCGTGTACTTATTACATCCAAAACATCGTACTCCTAATCCTTTAGTTATGTTGTAGATCTAAAGATTGTCTCTTAACACACAGAAACTTTCCAAGTCACTTTGTCTCTCTTGTAGACATTCCATCATGTCTTTCATACTGAAATATGCGACTGTAACAACTGTGCAAGCCTTCACACCATATTCACTTTTGGAATTACTGAAAAATGCCTTTTCGCCAAAGAAATCGCCTTTATTTAAAATCGATAATGCCTATTCAAAAAACAATCCATTTCTAAATTATATGGGAGAATGAATGCTAATATTAATATACCTAGACTGTATTTTCAGAGGCTTACTTGCCACTTGCAGATTTTTTCGTTTTCGAAGCGAGGTTAATAAAGCTCATAGCTTCTCCTTGGAGGATAAAGAATATCTTATCGACAATATTATTCTCACTGACAATAACATCCTCTGGACCATATGTGTGCTCCTTCATTTTTAGACAAAGCTAATCGATTAGATACTGCGAGAAGTTAAGTTTAAACATCTTTTTGTTTTCAAGCATTTTGCCATAGATATCTCTCATAACTTCATTCTTCAAATTTGGGTCAAGTTGCATTAGAAATTTCGAACCTTCTTGGTTATTTTCTTATGCTTAATTGAGGAGGTACTCAAAATTACGTCGCACTTTCATTAAAAGAGGGATATTGCTGAGACCTCGCTTGTGCATGAGATCCATGAGCATGTTTATTTTCTTTTTTTACTCATTTTCCCTCTTACCAATTTCAAGAATCAGATGTCCGATTTTATTTATGCTAAAACCAAATACACCACACGCAACCATAGTCACAAGCACAATGAAGGCTTTCTCGATTGTATTAATTGGAACAATGTCACCGTATCCTTGAGAAAAAATTAAATAAACAATTATTGAGTTTAGTCCGAAATACAGAATAATATTACCAAGTGTGATCATTGTAATGACAGACCAATACAATGAAGTGATATACTGAGACTAGATACTGAGCTGATCAAAGCCATATTTTTCTGTCCAGGTAGGAGAGTATCCATAGTGTTTTTCGATCTGTGATACTAAGAAGAATCCACAACCACACATATGGGCAACAAAAGTGATGAGAAAAATCAACTTGCAGAGCCCTACATAAGCAGTCTAAGAATCACTTAAATTAAGTCTTTCTTCGAATTGTTTAATCGTATCCATGATTTTATTAAATCTAAAAAGTACAAAGGCTTTAAGCTCAATAACTCCAGTAAACACTGACAGCAAGTAAGGTAGAATAACTATGCCATCCAAGAGTGAATGAGTTCTCATATAATTATGAAATATCTCAGATCTGTCGAATATCAGTAACCCGTTTTTATAGAATGCAGTATTGAGATTAATGAACAGATCTAAAATCAAAACGATAAGCGGAAGGGAATAGAGAAAAAAACTAGCTGCGCCTGTGAGATATTCACCACTGTTTAATGAGAAACTCAAGCGAATTGGGATGAAGAAAATATTTGCAATGATAATTAGAATAGCAAATACATCCCATAATTATTTAGCGAATGACTCTGGCTAAAGAACTCGGATTTTATGTGCTCCTGTCTTAACGACTACTTGAGTGTAGATATGATTTTAAAATGGATTCCAGATTACTTATCTGAAAACACTCTAGAATCTATGCCATATGTGTTCATGCCATTTTGCTGCATCTTAATGTAAATACGATCTCAGCCTGTAGTAGCTGTAATTACTGGAGATATCCCCAATCATGTCAAAATGTTTCTTGTTCATGCTCCGAAATTTGTATGCTGTGCTTGCTGTTTTGAGCATGTTTTCGAATTTTTTCACATAGTAGATTATTGATAAGTAATTTTTGGAAGCAGAGTGAGCTCGTTTTCGCTTAATACTATCGAAGTTAGGATTATTCCCATTGGCAGGAGAATATGAACCGAATAGTTAGCTTCCAATAGCTGATTAACCCCTTAAGCCTCTTCGAAATTATCCAACTTAAATTGGCGCAACATAAGTTAGTTATTTTAAAGGAAGTTTATGAGAAATTCTGTCTTGCCAATCTTTCGCCAAGGGAAGGGTATTTTCCTCAAACGAGTGGCCTATTCTGAGCTACTATGAAGGATTTTTGCCCTCAGCCGAAAAAGGAATTTCATTGATTGATCCAACTCCTGAAGGCCCTAAAAGAGATGCTGATCTTGTATTTTTTCGGTAAAACCCATCTGAGTGAATCATCATGTTATCATTTTTGAAGGGTCCTTGAAAGAAAGGATCTGGATTATTTAAAGTATTCGGAAGTAAAGAAGGCAAGAAAGATCTGGACACTGAGTTATTATGACCTAAGAGCACATCAAGTCCTGAAGATGATTGCTTTTCATCACTTTATTTTCTAAATTCTTCTTCAATATCGTCTTCACAATGTCGAATAGTTATTCCACAGAATTCACTACTATTATGACCTAGTTTAACTTCCCTACTACAAACATCATTGCTGCTATCACTACTACTTCCACTCAGACTAAAATCATCTCTCTCATCATAAGTTTAATTCTAGTTCTTATAGGTAGTCTCATTGACCATAAATTTGCTGTGATTCTTTGATGTGGAGCGCTGATGAGTACCTCTGTCTTCAACTATTCATTTCAAAATCTCAAACTTCAAAATATTTCCAAACATCATAGCATACCTGTTATTTGATTTCTAGTTAAGGAATATGCATCTTAAGACATAGGAGCATCTTCAGTGATTGGTACATCCTCATTTTCTTCTGGTTTATTTCTCAGGGATGCTAGATCTGCTAGAATTTCCTGTCTGTAATTGTCTGAGAACATCTCTCGTCTCGTAGAAGCTCCTCCTCTTGCAGACTCACCTATACCAATATCTTGATTCATCTCATTTTTCCAGGCAAAATCTGATTTTCCTTAGGCTAAAGTTTAACTAATAGATAAATATTCTTCTTCTTCTTCCTATTAATGTTCACACCGCCCTTGTTGAAGTGGCTGTATTTTCATGTTAATAGTCTTATTCGAGATATTTTTGATTATTCCCCCCTTCCTTACATTCTTCCTAGACGAGAAGAAAAGCTTATTTTAACATCAAATCTACCTTTTCTTATTGAATAATATGCTTTTCTGATTTACTTCTAGTAAACACATAGTTTTTTAAAGAATGCAAACCATTCAGGAATATTTGCACATTTGCAACTAAAAAAAGATCAAATTCTTAAGAGTAATTCTGAATTAATTGTCTATTAAGTTGAATAGAAATAAGAACTTTTAAAAGTTTCATTTCAAACATTTTTTTAGAAATTCTTTCATCTAATTTGGGAAATAATAATAATTTATTTGGAGGATTTTAAATAAGATACCAGAAAAAAAACAATTAGTTTCTCATTATGTTTGATTTTTCTAATTATTTGGACATTTCTTTACTCACAATTAATCTTTTTTTTAAATTTGAAATATGATGAAATAATTAATTGATTCTTTGTTTGAGGTTGTCTTACCCAACCTGATAATTATTCAGTCTATTTTCTTCAAATAGCTCTCAAAATACTGTATTTTTTGATTATCTTCACAGTAATAATTTCATTTATTATGTTTGAAAAAGAATGCAATTTCTAAAAAACCCTATTTTAAAATATTAATCTAAAAAAAAATTATTGAAAATGCCACTCTATTATTCTCTTAATCTTGATTAAAAATTACAAAAAATAAGACAATTCCCTATTTCTAGATAAAATAAATTCATATGAGTTGAGTTAAGGAAAAACTAAAATGATGAAGCCAAAGTTATTGAAAAATTTAACCTGAATTTGAATACCAAAAAAGAAACAATACAAATTAATGTAAAATCTGATATGGATTAACAAAAAAAAACAATTGTTTTAGTTTTTTTCAACTGGAAAACATCTAAATCAAGTGACTAATGAAATCAAATTAAGGAGTTAATAAGAAAGTATTTATGTTAAAAAAATATAGAAGAAACAGGCGGATTGTATATTAAAAAGAATTCTTTGTTATGATTTAAAAGTCAATCTACTATTTTGTGTATTTTTGTTTGCGAGTTAAAATAACAAGATAATTATGGAAGGAAATGATGAAGCTCTGATAAAAAAGATAGGACAAACCAAGTTGAAGGGGCTATTTGATTTTTTTTAAGATCTTCTCAAACCAAAAAAGAATACAAAAAATGAGAACGAAGAAAAGCAGCAGCAAACTGTCTGCACTGTTAAACCATTAGACATAATGAATGATAGAGTTAAGCAAAAATATATCATATTCTAGCGTCTCACTCACTCTCAAAAGCTATGGCAAGCTCGCGTAAGCATAAACTAGTCGATTTGAATACTTAAACATATTTAAAAGGAGGCCAGTAAGAAAGAGCGCAACTCTAAAGAACTCAACGTGAACTCGCTGATTTATGGTGAAATGGTAATTATTTGCAAAATGTTAATTTTGATTTCCATATTATTTCATTTTTGTATTTCTTCTCATAGAGTTTTCCTTCTTTTGCGCATATGTTCGATCTTATCAAAAATAAATTTGGTGGTCTGGAAAAGACTGGAGGAGTTTTCTACGATTTAGGATCTGGAGCAGGCAAAGGCGTTTTAGCTGCAAGTTTGCTGCATCCTTTTGATAAATGTTGTGGTATTGAATTGCTCGAATCTCTTCATGAAATGGGATTGGAATTAAAATAAGCTGTGGTTGAGCAAAAAGATGTTATTTTAGCAGAACTCATTGATATTGATCGCATCGATTCCATTAATTTTCCAGAAATTAACTTAGTCAAAGCTGATTTCCTCACAGTATAAAAAAATCATTTTTTTCTTCTTAAATTGTTGATAATTAAATCTTAGATTCGCTTTTCTTAGTACGATTGGAGTGATGCTAGTGTTGCATTTGCAGCTTCAACTTGCTATGAACCTTATCTCATGCAAGATTTACATGAACACTCTAAACGACTTCAAAAAGGATCATTTTTTATTACTCTTACTAAGAAATTTCCTCAAAGCGATGACTGGTAGTAGTTAGTCAGTGTTAATCACAAAATGTCTTGGGGAGAAACAACAGTACATATTTATAAAAAAATCACTGATTCAATAGAAGAACCAATGAAGATAAAGGAGTAAATCTCAATGGAAGAAGATCTAAAACCCATGCAGATTACAAAGATACCTCCTAGATGACTTATTGATATTGCATTAAAAAGCTTGAGGCTACTAATTTATTTAATATTTTTAATCTCTTCAATTGTAATTTTGTGTTCAGTTTGGTTGGGAGATCATATTGTCTTCACTTCTAATTAAAGAGTCCTAGCTTTTCCATGTTTCATCCTAATTGCATAATGCATTTGTAATAAGAAATTATTTAGTAAAAATTTCAATTGAGTAGAGAAAAAATTAATAACTTAATCATGTTTTAAATCCGATGAGAGTGAAAGCTAAGAGTATTTATTCCTCCTTCCCCCAAGATTAATATTATCCACTGCTTTCATAAATAGGATATTCTTTGCAAAGGAAAATAATCGCGAAATAATAAATTTCCA
>Ga0302271_10003610_pt1 | contig 12954 bp, 8 predicted proteins | sample III_Bog_N1_1_FD_198767 | JGI IMG/M metagenome (GOLD analysis project Ga0302271, IMG submission 198767) | Peat permafrost microbial communities from Stordalen Mire near Abisko, Sweden - III_Bog_N1_1 | ecosystem: Environmental > Terrestrial > Soil > Wetlands > Peat | place: Sweden: Abisko... | reverse complement strand
TTGATTACTTTTAATAGAACTGTTAATACACTTTTAATAAAAGTGTTTCAAAATTATGAATCTCTTTTTCTAAATCTCCCTCTTTTCTATCTTTTTTTGTTAAATATTACAATATATTAGCTCTTAATCATCAAAGATTCTTACTTCATTTTTCCATCCCGCTTAATATGTATTTCGCCTTTTTCGTTACAGAAGCATTTCACAAAGACAAGACTCCCATAGGATAACTTATTAAAAAACCAAAGTAAATAGTCTACAGTAAAAAGCTGTAAATACTACTCTATTTCAGATATGCGACAAGCCTATTGAAATTAGAATAACTTCATTTGTAATCTAACTGCTTTACAAAAGTTTTATATTTTCTAAGAAGTAAGTCTGTTCGAAGAAGAAAAGTAATGATAATTATCTAGATATTATTTCATTTTGATTACTCCCTTTATTTTTGTAATAAGATTGTTCCATTTTGTTGCCTTAGAAGCGAGGATTTAGTGCAGTGAATCTCTTTTGAAATAACGAATAAATAATCAAAAAAAAGTTAAAAAATAATTGAATACATGAGCGAGTAAAAAGTTGGCAGTGGCATGCGGATTGAGGGAAAGTTAAATCTCTCCCCGCAAGAACTTAAACTTGTCAAGAAATCAATCGAGATATCCAAGAGACTTGATCCCGATGGAGATTTATATAAGCTAAATCAGCAGCGATTCATTTTTTGCATAGAATATTTCTTTTCGATCTTCAAAGAAAGTAAACTTCATTGATATTGCAGGTTGAAATGGACCCTTTCATTGCAGCTTTGGTGATTTAAACTAGCGCGGAAGCTCACGATGAAGGAGAGATTCGGAGTATTAGAAATGAATTACATCACAGCTACTGATGTTATTCTCTTCTTTGATAAATACAAGAAAGAAGTTCACGAACTAGATCAGCGTCTCAACATACAAATCAAATCAGAAAGGTAAAAGAAGTTAATTTTGAAGGTTTTAAACTTGGAGACAGATCATAATTTTAATCTGTTTGTACTGTTTAGCATCGCAGATTCGTTAAGCAAAGAAGTCATTTTGGCGATTTAAACTCTGTGGAAGGATAGTTGCATCAATAACATTGAAGCAATTTCTAAGAGCGATGTTCAATTACTAGTGAATAAAGCCCTATCGACTTTCAGTAAAAACAATATTAAAAAAGTTAAGAAAATTTGATAATTGATTTGATTGATCTAAAAATAGAAATCGACGGAAACAATCAAGACGTGAAGAACGTAATCGAAAAATGGCAAAGCTAGCTGTCGTATTACGTGATCTTCGAGGAATATTCACTTTTGTTCATTTAACTCAGTGGTGTAGTGGAATTGAAGGCTCCTCGAGACACCAAAAAAGCATGCGCTGCTTGCACAATTTTCTGAAGGTGAAGGACTCTCTTCTTCCTCAAAATGGATGCTCTCATTTTCTAACTGTTATATTATTATCTAAATTGAAGAGTTTATATTATATTTTCTTTTGCGTTTATATCTTTTGGCGTAAAAGGGAATACTTATCCATTTAACAAATTTGTGATTATCTCCTCTAATTTCTATTCAATATCTCATTGAATTTTTTGAAAATCTTAAAATCTACTTTGAATCTCCCCCGAATTTGATGATCTTTTGGTTTTTACATTCCCACAAAGATTTCCTCTTATTTTGAGTTTAAAAGAGAAGTACCTCAAGAACAAGTAAAATTGCTTAAATTACAATTATTTACTTCAAGTATGAACAAAATAGGGAGACTCCCTCAAAAATCGGTTGATGACATTCATACTGACATTGATAGAGGGTTAGAAACGCATCTTCATTTCGGAGCAATCATCTTTATTAAGCTAGCGTATCAGCCGAAAAGAGTAGTCCAATCTAATGGGTTCGTAGATGAAAAAGTGTACCTCTCAAATATTACATAATTCGATTCGCCCAGTTAGATTGATGACTGTCTCTTCACAATAGTTCCCGTATCTGAGATTGCTGAGTCTCACTCTTAGATTGAGGATATGTTTGATTAGATTCAGAATTCGGACATCACAGAGGTTTAACAGATCAGTAAGGTCTTCAAAAATATTTGGTAGATACAATGCTAAATATTTATGATTTTTGAGCAGACATTGCAACGAAGATTCTAGACAATCTCTCGAATAATGTGAAGAGCTCCTAAGAAAAGAGCATTCAATTTCAATGTTAGCTGCTACAATACAATAGTGCCTTTCAGCTGGAGCATGTTAAGACCAAAAAATTTCTGACTTTTAACCAAGCTCAATATTTTCAAGCAGAATCAGATACTTTTATGTAAATTATTTTGACTCTTCAAGCTCAAAATTATCTGTTTTTGGTGTATTTTCAACTGCATTAAGGCTCTATTTGGATGACACTCCAAGTGTTTTCTCTCGTTTTCGCATTTAGTCTTGCTACAGTTTCCAAAGTGAGCAAGATAAATTCATTCGTTATGGTGCAGACTGCTTCATAGTTGCGTACCATGACTATGGTCGTCGTGAGGTATTAGGAGTAGCATTCTAGAACAGCTCAAATAATTGCCCCAGCGATAATGAAGGAGATGCTGTTTCTGATCATACAAGAGCATACATGTCAATGGAAAAGAAAGAAAAACTGAGGTTAGATATTTGTGATTTCAGAAAATAACATTTTGTTTAATAGCTCGTAGAGTTGAACTTTACAGGAAAGGACTACACGAGAAGAAGGTATATTGTGGCGATGCTGTGTGGGTTATGTACAGTGAGCTAACAAGTTGCATTGCATTTAGTCCAGAGAGAAAAAATGAGCCTGTATATTTTGATAGGAGTGACGAAGATTAGATCTACAATAACTCGATTGGGCTCTGGAAAATTGAATCTCTTGATCCATTCTCCGGTGAATAGCTATGTTTTAAGCAGACGATTAGATTCAAACATATTAATACAGGGTTATATTTGACTGTTTCAGGAAGGCAGGAGAATAGTTAGGGATTAATAATTAAAATGGAATCGAATAAAACGGAAGCATCGCTGTTCTATTTAGAATCAATTGAACAAGCCACTTCGACAGACTCAGTTCATTAAAGTTCTTTTTTTAAGATTTTTCATTAAGAAAGTGAAATGCAAATAGGTTCGGAATCACTCAATAATCCTTTTTTCAGTTCAAGTGAAACTGGATTCCATCCTGTTTTGAGAGCAAATGGTAAGAATTTCAGTAACAATAACAAGAATAAAGGGGAGTTTATTTGAATGAAAAGACCCTTTAGTGAGAATAAATTGAATATTTACTGAATTGTACTTTAATATTCACAGAAAAAATTGTAAAATTTTTACAAAAGAAAATTAAGAAGATGTATTTCGATTCATCATGGCGCACGAAGCGGAAGTCTGGGAATGCTACTACCTTCAGTCCTGCAAGCATCTGCTCAAGGAAGGACTTGCTCTTCTCTTGAAGAAAAAGACTGAAGAGGAAGAATAAATCAACTAGAATAAATTCAAAAAAGAAGAAGAACATTAACAAAACCAAGAAATATTACTATCTACTCCAGAAAAAGCTAAAATAGCTGAGCTTATCCGCGGATTGGACCTGTTGTAGAAGTTTTGTTGGGAAGAAGAATGCCAAGTAGCAGAGACTTTGCGGATGTCCTCTGTTCGGAGTGAAAACTCTTACGTATTTAAGTCAACTTTCTGCTCTGATTTTGAGAAAACAGCCAAAAGGTAGAAGCTCCTCCGCGAATAAGGATACTTTGGTCTTCTCTCGAGCATAATAGAAAACTCATTTCCAACAAAATTTCAATTGGAATCTGTTTTCCATGCTCAGGAAGAGCGTCGTTCTCAGGTGCGCTAATCGTTGTTGCTCCAGCCTACGAATATTAGAGCTTCGGTGTAAACAGTTATCTCAAGGACTCATACATTCTAAGCATTACCTGAAAGCACCGAAGACAAGAGAAAAGCATTAAAAGAGCAACTAAGTGAATCTAAATTCTAACGAGAACTCACCAAAGTGCTAAAACAGCAAGAAAACAATATTCATGAAATGAATAAGCAATAAAGTGCTTTTTTCCTCCATTAAAAGATCTAACTAGTCAATTTATCTTATGAACTGCTTTAGATTCTTTGTCTCGATAACAGAGTCAACTCTGAATAATGCTTCACGCACTTCTCAATATTTAAAAATCAAATAGGTTACATACCAAATGCGACGAAATGCTTAGTTTAGATCTTTTCAAACAACGAAAAGCTTCTTTCTTTGATTTACAAAGATAATTTTACACTCGCGTAAACTCCTAGGTTTAGCTCTTCGCCTATTCATTTGTAAAAAATAGTAGATTCTATTAATACGAAATTATGTTAATCTTGATGTATTTTGTGCTTTTTTCTGAAAAGAAGCAAAGTCGGAAACTCTGAGTCCCCTCTTAGAAAAAGGGAAAGCTTCAATTTTGAGTAACCTGGTCTTTCAACTATGGGATCAATGTATGGTAGTCAAGGAGAGAAGAAATTCATTCTGCAGAAGCTCATGAGCTAGAGGAATTATCCTTAAAAGATCCAGCGCAATACGTTGATTCACTTCATTGTGAATCGATTTGAAAGTGTTGTGGAAGAGGAGTTAGTATTAAGAGCGAAACAAAGACATTTATCAGAAAGGAGACTTCTTGGCGAAGATAACTCTGGAAGTTTGTGTATTTATTTTGAAGAATTTCTTGATATGTTAAACACATTCTGCTGCTACAAAGAAGAAGGCATCACTGTGAATCAATAAATCATCAAGAGTTTACTTTAAAAATATTTTAATTATTTGGAATCCTCACCGAAATGGCAGATCTATTCTCGTCTGATCGTGCCTATCAAAGTTCAAGGGAAATCATCGTTAATTGTTGGAATTGAGTCAGCAGGCCATCTCGAATGGACAGAATTGTCGATTCTGTTCTCAGTTTCGCAATCATATGCATTGATCGATGAAGATGCAAGAGAGCAACTAGTGAGTTACTTTGAGAAGCAGTTGATTTTGTTCTCAAATCTATGCTATGGTAGGAATTATTCCAATAAAAATTTCTTAGGAGTTATTTTCTCAGATGATATTTTATCTAAGTATGTTTGGAACACTGACTTAGAGCCGAGAATCAGAGCTGCACTGCTTCGAATAATGTTGTACATTCATGTTGATTCCAAACCACGAACGATTAATTCTTTCCCAATGCTTACGAAAACATACCAAGGAACAAGTGAACAACAACAACAACAAAACGGATCAGATCCGATATCTCAAGGCTTTCAGAATAGACCTTTCTCTTACAAACAAATTGACGTCAAGAGAATATTTTAGAAGATTACAGCTGTGAAGAAAAAAAATGAGAATAATTTGCTAAAATCTAATCTTTTAATGGAATCATAGAATAATAACAAGGAGGCAGACAACTCTAATATTTCAACTTTGCAGCAATAGCTGATTCAAGAAGATTCTGAAGAAAAGTTATCAAGTTTGACTTCCGAATTAAAACCAGCTGAGATAGAAATGGCTAGGATTTCTGGGAATAAAGGATCTAGTGAAGATAGTTCCTAGGAAGATCAAGGTGCTGCTATTGAAGATCTCTTAGAAATCAAAGATTCCTTGGGAGAAGAAAATGCAAGACTTTTAGGTAGAAATGTTGAACTTTATTTTGAAAATAGCAGTCTTTCGTTGAAATTCAGCAATTAGTTGATGCTGTCGATGATTCACGCAGCAAAGAAACTCATGCAATTTGGATTCTTTTAGCAAAGTCAAGGAACAACAGATAAGAAACCTTAAGAAAAGCTGATAACGAACTTACTGAAATTACTCAAAAGTGGGCTAGAAGGGGAGGAAAGAAGCTTAGATGGAGAGAATAATTCAAAAGATCCTATTCAATTCTTGAAATATCGTGCGACTGTTTTGCAAAAGGAAATGAACAGCTAAAAGACGCTGACGAACACTTTTTTCATTGCCTAGAATAGTATGATGAGAAGTGCAAGATAAGGAAATGCGAATGATGACACGAATGAGGGTTAGTTGAAGTCTTTTTCAAGGCACGAAAGCAAGATTCTCAAGAGATTATTTCAGAAAATCAATTAAACTGAGAAGTAGCGTGAGAGCAATAATAATTAAGAAGCAGAATGGAACGGAAATTTAGAATTTTATATGAATTCTGCTAGTTCTTACTCTTGGATGGTAGAAAAAGAGCAGAATATCCAGCAAGAAGTCAAAGTAAATTTACTGAGGATACTTGTGTATTACTAGGATCTGCGGGAGGATATTTATGTTGGGAGAATCTCAGATTTCATATCAGAAATAGCAGATTCTTCTTAAAATCTCTTCGAAAACGAGCACTCTCTTCCTGCTATTATATCCAGTAAACTGAACTCAGTTCTCCCCTGCATCATGAGGACTTCCTTAGATAAGAGATCTTCTGAATTTCCTAAAATCAGCGAATAAGCCTCTGATCTTGACTCTCTGAACAACAACATTCCTCTTCTTCCCACCCTCATCTAGCTGTTTTACCTAGAAGATGACTACACACTAAATTTCCTAATTCTCAAGCTAATATTCAAATGCTTCAAGCAACGTGGGCTTCTTTTCAAGCAACTCAAGCACCTTCAGATTCTCATGTCGGTCAAAGACATCAGCTCATTCCAGTCAATATAATCTAAAGCCCTTCAATTAACGTTTGACTGTGAGTAATCTGAAATTTGGCTAAAACCACCTGAGAAAATCTAAGATTCTTCATTCCAATATCGATTTATCTTCCATCGAGTCATCAACAACATACAGTGCTTCATTAACTTCTGCGATCCTTCGTACAACCCTGACAAGGAAGATTTATCGTCGATAGCTGGTAAGACTAGCTCGATTTCGTTGAGCAGACAGATTATTCTACGAAATTTACGAACGCACGAAATCGTTATTATGCTCATAAAAGAAAGTGAATATATCCTGAAAGACCTCAGTGAAGAGCAGAGAGATGATAACTTGCTAGTGAGAATGATTGAGGCGTGCTATGCGTTTCTGATTGTGTTCATTTCAGGGAATAATTTGTAAAATAAAAAAGTTATAGGCAGTTATTTAGATATTTTCTTGGAACAACAGAAAGACTGCATTGAGATGGGTTAGACTAAGCTGATATGCGAGCTATTTAGGAATAATTATAGTCTCATTTATGCGGTGACAGAGGATGTGATTGATTAGTTCTTATGGAAAATCACAGAGGACGAAAAGAAAGGAGGACACGATCCACTTTATCTTGAATTCTTTGAAACAATAATTTCATATTAAGGCAAACCAGTGAGATAGAACTGTGAAAAGTTGATTAATTCCATCTTAGAACGGTATTCCTATGACATTAAAGCGTTATTGTTTATTGTGGAATCTCCAGTTATTGCAGCACCTGGAGTAGCAGCAAAAGATCTTCCAGCACATCCTGAACTTATTAAATCAATTTTTAAACAGCAAAAATCAGAACTAGAATTAGATGAAATCCCAAGTGATAGCAGTATCCAAGGCCATGCTAGTGATGGAAGTGAAGATGGCAATCCGTTTAATTTAAATAATGATAATCTTTCCTCAGAGATTCAAAGTCCTAATCGCAAATAGTCCAGTATTTTATTCAGACCAAGTGAGAACTCATAAACGAATATTGACACTGAAAATGTTACTGAAAACAAAAGGGAAATTCAAAGAATTAATGTCAGCAGTGAACATTCAGGAAAGGGCGTGAGTTTTTAACTCCAAAAGAGCTAAATTGACGAGAAAGTAAAACCAAAGAAACCATCTAATCCACTGATGATATTTGAGTTGAAAAACGCAAGGGCAGTAAGAGATGTGCCGTTTGCATATTAACTTAAGGTTCTTTTGCTATTTCAAAGGTTGTTCGCTTGCTTGAAAGAGAAGTAACAGGTTATGCTCATGCTTTTTTAGAAAACGATAGGAATTTAGTATCTTTTTGAAATTCTTGGAAAAAAAGATATTTTTTCTCTTCATTGCCATGAACAATCTCTGCATAAATACATCCTAAACACGATCGCTAAGCAGACAATTATCAAGTATGCTACGTCAATATGGTTAAAGCAAGATATTGTTTATCAGTAACTCAAAAATAGCTAGCTTGTATCGAATTATATCAGAATTGAAACTGAAAAACTCAAGAATATCACTAGAGCTGATATAGACTATTTCAGAGCGCACAGGAGAACTTGTCTTGCTTACAGGAACAGACCTGGTGGGATAGCTCACAAGACGAATAAGGCGTCCAAAGAGGAGCTGAAGCAACCTGGATAAAGTGTATATTCTCCTTTCTTTGGATAATTATTGGCAGAGAGGAAAAAAGAAGATTCAAAATAGCAAAAAGAAACCAAATACTTTTAGAAATAATACCCGAAGAAAGACGTTAAAAGAGAAGGCAATGATGAAATGAGATCTAGAATGCTATGCAATAAGTATTTCGATATTGAGACGAAGTTTCAATCGAATTATTTGAGCTATATTTTCAAGGTAGTTCTCCCGATTGTAACGTATATTTAACGCAGCAAATACAGTAGTGGAACGAACAGCAGCTCTGAGAAATCTACGAAAGGGTTTTTATTTAAGAAGGATTAAGAAATGAAAACAATCGTTGAATTTGTCACAACATTCGTTCATTTTGTGAAGACATTTGTTACACCATAATTACTGTCTGAGCTGTCGAAAAGTGAAATACAATCGTTAAGAGAATTCTAAACTGTTGTACAGATCTAGGTATTCTCGAAATCAATTATTAACGCAGCAGAAAAAATCATTGGAAATCGAATCACCGAAGAAGAAAAAATATCGAATTAATTTGATCCGCAAACTCCTTCTGCTTAAAATAAAGACATCGAAAGTATTGTCGATTTACCTCTGCAGGATTTACTGCATTAGAAGTTTCTAAGGTATGACGACAGCAGGGAGAGAAATTGGAGAACGATTTGTCTGCATCTTCTAACAAGTGAGCAAGTCAAGCAGGAATTTGTATAACCTGAGATTGACGAGTTAGCTAAGGCTTTTCTGAATCTTTAAAAATTGTAGACTGCATATCCTAATCCAAATCCACTGCTGCCAGATTTACATTAGTCTCTGAATATCTCCAGACAGCGACTAACGAATAAATTTATGCTTTTTATTAAAGAGACTCTTGATAAGAATTATGATAATTCCAGTTTTCTACGTGATGAGATACCTCAAAGCAAGAAGATTGTTGTGAATCTAATCTAATTGTTGATTGATATCGTTAAGTCTTCTGATACAGTTCACACAATATCTTCAAAGATCGAAGCATAGAATTAATTCATGGAATTAGATAATCTCAATATTCTCATCAGTATCTTATGCAGCAGATCTACACATCCTTCGATCTTCATAGCACTCATTAACTTGTCTGTAGAGCTACTTGATGGTGGAAATAAAGTAACTCAAATAATTCGGTTTACTTAATATAATTTCGAGATTTGAATCATATTTTTATTTTTTGGGTACAATTTTCTAGAAAATCTAAGAAGGTTTCTATGATTATTTCATGAAGAACGCTGAAAGTGAGAACTTTTTCATGTTGATTTATAACATGATAAACGCTGAGATTGAGAATATGCAGAGAGAAAGATCGCTAAATGAGAGAATTCGTATCGCCAACAAAAAAATAGAATATTGCTACAAACGAATCGAACCTAACCCTATCACGTTAATCCTCCGTTTCTTGCAGTTGCTTACTGAAAACCACAATTCAAGTCTCCAAAGTTACATGTTTATGCAAACGAATTCTAGGATAAGTTACGATTTGCTGAATTTGCTGGTGCAATTAGTTGAGACACTCTAGAAAAATCTGAACAAAGATAACTACCATAAGCTTGTGTAGTGCTTCGATACTCTCACAGAGTTTGTACAAGTAAGAAAAACTAATGGGTTTACTTATCAAGAGTTGAGTTTTAGTATTTTCTTCTAAAACACAGGGTCCATGTGACAAAAACTAAAGAGCTCTCAGTGAAGGTAGATTCCTTGAAATCGCTACGAATCTTCTGAGGGTAAGATAAGAGACTTAAGCTTAGATTATTCAATTTTTACACATTTTTAAATGCAGATTCAAGGACATGCAGTTTCTAGAGAAAAGTTGTAGAAATAACGCTCATTATTAAGCACTAGAAAGAAGACTATCCAGCCAATGTATGCAAGTGCAGTACAGTAACTGAACTAATTGAAGAATCTAGTTGGAGTCAAACTCAATGACTACGACAACTACATCATTCTATGTAGGAAATTTTCACATTTTTGTTTCTTTTTTCTGATAAATAACCAAAAAATAACTGATTGTTTGTACAGATATTGATAAGATCAGCCCAACATTTGGGAATCAGATGAAACTAGCTTTACAAGCAAATGGAAAATACCAAGAGGATTGGATGATCAGTAGACTTTAGTACAAGTGTCTCATAACTATTGAGAGTATCCTTGAGGGAAATCATGATTACAAGAATTTAAATCGTCTAGTGAAAATATTGCCGTTGCAAGTTATCAAAGACCAAATGACATCGATTTATTTCAATTATCGGAAGATTTATGGGAATAATTATGATTCAGATGCGTTCAATCATATCGATCTCAGCACAGACAGCAGGGAGTATGAAACAGAAGGTAAGTTATCCAGTGTTTTTAAATCCAAAAATTCTCAAAATAAATTGATGGTTTTGTGTCTTTTTTTTGCCTAGAAATATTCAATGCGATGCTGTGCACGATTATTGAAAGTGGGTTCAAAATATATTTTATTTTGAGAAAAATGATGGAATCTTCTCCCAATCTTAGCTAAAATGACAGCTAGCGTAGTTCTTCAGATTAACCCAGCTCTTAAACGAGTAAATCAAAGAAACTAATCGCCGATAAGGACATTGACAGAGTGCTTCTAATAGAAGAAAGCAGAATCAAAAGAAAAGACAGCCAATCATTTTTATTTTCTGGATCAACCGATGGGTTATGTGCAAAGATAGATTTAGATGAGTATGATTCCAGAGAGCGAAGGAAGAATTGGAGTTCTTCTGGAGCATCACAGTCATCAATCTAGATGTCTTCAAGCTTCGTGGAGAGTTACATATTCTTCTTTAATCACTGTGGTTTTGTGGAAGTGAATTTCAAAGGCAGACTAGAGAGTGTTTGGTTTGCTATTCTTCCATTTTGTGAGTGTCTAACGAAAGACGACATAAGAATATTTGTCGAAGGAGTTGATAGATCAAGTTAGCGTACTAAGCAGCTAGATATTATTGAAAAATCACATGGAATAATATCTGCAATGAAGTAAGAATCTGTAATTCGTTCGTTTCTCAGCAGATCTTACTCCCGTAGTCTTCTCTCGACACTCAATATCAAACAGTACTATCTAAGAGTGTTCTCTTCAGCGCTGAGTATCATACAGAACATAATATTTCTGATAGCAACCAGCAACAGCCATTCTTTCAATTTCTACCCGTTATTTTTAAGAAACAACTCTGATAAAAACTCAGCTTTTGATCGAGTTCTCAGTTTTATTTAGATTACCTGTGGAGTACTGCAGGTTATGATAACGTTTATGGTTCTCACACTCTATGCTGCTAAGTTCATTCCTCTTCTCAATTAAGTAAGTTTATTGTATTTCTCTCCCTTGATAACATCAATTATTTTTACTGATTGTGTTCTAATTCAAGGAAGCACAGGAGTTCATCAAATCCTCAGGGTTGTTCTTGAATGCTTCAGCTTATAAATTGATTCTCTGCAAAACACGATACCTGCTATCTGATCCTTAACTAGTTTACAGAGTTCTCCTGTTGGTTTTCGCTGTGCTTGGAGTATTTCATTTTGTATTCATAGCACTACTCCTGCTGGATTTTTTCGTGCGAACTTCTTGGCTGAGAAACGTGTTTAAATCCGTTTGGTAGGTGAGGATGCAGCTGTTTTACACTATGGTTCTATTCATCTTGGTGCAGTATTTCTTTGCGATTATCGCATACTACTCGATCTACGAAGAAATCGTGAGCAGCAGTGGCATCGGGCTCTGTGATGATTTATGGCAATGCTCTAGCATGATCTTTGACCTGACCTTTAAGAGCAACGGAGGATTCGTTGGGAGCCTAAATCGCTCGGAGGATTCTTATAAAGGCTGGGGGATAGATTTCCGAGCGATTTATGATTTTTTATATGCTTTCTTTGTCTGCTTGCTGATGATTGAGATGCTAAGTGGTATTATCATCGATGCCTTTGCGTAGATAAGGTCGCAGTAGGAGTAAGCTAATAGTGATATTATTAACCTTTGTTTGATCTGTGGGTTAGATAGACAAACAGCAGATAAAAAGGAATCGAAAAGAGGATTCTCACATCACTGCAAATATGTCCATAATGTCTGGCACTATATATTCTACATTGGGCATCTAATTGACAAGGAGAAAACGGAATACAATGGCATTGAAAGCTATGTCAGCAGCATGCTCAGTTCTCTTGATGTCTCGTGGTTTCCAAGGTAATTTTGTGGAAATATTTGATTTATTGCTGAATAAATTTACTATTGTTTGTTTTCGTTAAAACAGTAATAAAGATGAGTCGTTGGATATGAATTTCCTTGATAAATAGGAGGCTTTTGGTTAGTTTTAGTCTCTCCAGAAACAATTTGATCAGCTAGCTTAAAAAATGAATGTGTCTGAGTAGTGAAATAATAATAATAATCTGCAGCATTCGTGGTTGCCAAATCAAAGAGAAACAAATGGCTACCATATTACTTAATTTCCTGACATTCTAAGCTAAACTCACTTCTCAAAAGAATAACAGATGAACAATATCCTTCCCTCATCCCTCTCTCATTTTATTTAAGAGCTCTATCTTTCAAGGATCTTCCTTATGTTAAAGATAAATTAAATTAAAGCTGGGAACAAAATCAATTCTTTTCAATTTGTTTGTATTTTGATTACTTTTAATAGAACTGTTAATAC
>Ga0302271_10003608_pt1 | contig 12959 bp, 10 predicted proteins | sample III_Bog_N1_1_FD_198767 | JGI IMG/M metagenome (GOLD analysis project Ga0302271, IMG submission 198767) | Peat permafrost microbial communities from Stordalen Mire near Abisko, Sweden - III_Bog_N1_1 | ecosystem: Environmental > Terrestrial > Soil > Wetlands > Peat | place: Sweden: Abisko... | reverse complement strand
AATTTTGAATAGCCAACTGAGTGTGCCAAGATTTTGACATCATTTAATGAAAAATACGTTGGGTAAAATGCCAAAGGCAAAATGCCAAAGGTATTATCTTTACTTTTTACTTTTTGCTTTTTGCTTTTTGCTTCTAGAGTTTTTTTTATTAACTCGTCATCGTGGGCAATTATTGTTCCACCCTCTTTTTGGTGTTTTACTATTTCACATTTTGCTTGTGCAATATTTTCTCTTGAGCCTAAACGGCCGATGTGGGCTGTTCCAACGTTTGCAATAATTGTAATGTCAGGTGTCGAATATTTTGACAGTAATTCAATTTCGCCTAATCCTCTCATCCCCATTTCTAGAACCAAGACTTTTGTGTTAATTGGCATTGAGAGAATGGTTTTGCATAAGCCTATTTCGTTGTTAAAGTTTAATTCTGATTTATGTGTCTTGAATTTTTCACTAGCAACGCAATAAGCCATTTCTTTTGTAGTGGTTTTTCCGCTGCTTCCGGTTATGGCAACTGTTTTTGGGTTTACTTTGTTTTTGTAAAAACTTGCAAGTTCTAAATAGGCGGTTAGAGTGTCTTCAACCTGCAAGACGAGGGATGGTTGGTTTTTTGAGCAAAAGGCAAAAGGCAAAAGGCCAAAGGTATTATCGTCACTTTTCGCTTTTTGCTTTTTACTTTTTGCTTCTATTCTTTGCTTCGTTAAAAAAAAACCAATCGCCCCTGATTCAAGGGCTTTGTCGATAAATTTTTCACCATCAAAGTTTTCACCTTTTAAAGGGAGGTAGATTTCGCCTTCTTTAATGGTGCGGGTATCCGTAGAAAAGGTAAATTTATCGTTTTTAACCGTTTCATTTTTAATTATTTTTGCTCCAGTAGCTTTTATTATTTCTTCTAACGTAAAATCCATTATTTAATTTTACTTCAAACAAAGTTGATTTTGAAGATACGGAAAAATTGCATTTTCCTCGTATCTTCCAATGTCTAGCTTCAAGTCATAAAATGCGGCTCCTCTCGGTCTTTAATGACTTTCACCTTTCCTAGGTAGTATGCGGAAAAAATCGATTTTCCCAGAAAAACAGAATTTTTTCGCACCCTCTATGTAAATAGATTAAAAAAACTTGCCCAAATAAAAAAAATAATGCAAAATAAAAAAATGGACAACATTAATTTCGACAGATATTCGCTAAAAATCGACGGCAAAAGAGTGTTTATAAGAAGTGGGGCATTCCATTATTTCAGGACTCCGGGGCTTGAACTTGCACGTGACCGGTTTTTAAAACTTAAAGCCGGCGGTTACAATGCTGTCGATATTTATTTTAATTGGAATTATCATAGCTCATCTGAGGGCGAATACGACTTTGGAAGTAGGTCGGGCATACTTGCCCGACAACAAGAATTTGCGGACATTAAAAACGTAAGAAAAATCCTTGAGTTGGCACAAGAAATCGGGCTTTTTGTAATTGCACGTCCTGGGCCTTTTATTAACGCAGAAATAAACGCAGGCGGCCTACCATTTTGGCTTTTGAGGAATAAAAATGTAATTCCAAGAAACAGAGTGGGGACTGAATATCAATATTCACCTGAATATATGAAATTTATTGGGCAATGGTATGATCAAATAATCCCTATTATAAAAGATTTTGACAACGTAATTGCTTTTCAGATAGAAAACGAGTATGCCACTGACGATATGGATGAAGGGTACATGAAAGAGCTTTATCAAATGGCTCGCTCGAGAGGAATTACTTGTCCAATTTTCCACAACGATGCTTACAATGCTGGTCTATGGGCAGATTTGGTTGATATTTACGCATGTGACGTTTATCCGTACATAAATCCAAATCAAAACTGGAAACAGGATCACTTTTGCTTTGATACACTCGATAATATAGAAGAAACGGTTCGCTGTTTTAAAGAGGATGCTCCGATTTTTATCGCTGAAATGCAGTGCGGGTGGTTCGACAAATGGGATGGAATCGGATACAAAGCAATGAGAGAAGCTTTGGGCGATGAACATATAAATATAGTGACTAAAACAGCCATATCACAAGGGGTTACGATGTTTAACCATTACATGGCAATAGGTGGAACTTCGTGGGATAATCTTGCTTGTGATGAGGTTTACACCAGTTATGAATTCACAGCCGGAATTGACGAATATGGAAAAATTCATCCTAATTTTTATAAAGCAAAAGAGATAAATTATTTTTTAAATTCATTCGGGCTTGAAAACACCGAAATGCTTGCAGATGGTGATGAAATTTTGGAGGGGAAATACGAAAATATATACGCAAGACGCAGGGCTGACCTTACAAACAAGTGTCGCTGGCTGTTTGTGAGAAACATGAATCCAACGGCTCAAAGTCTTACCCTTCACCCTTCAATCCTTACTTCATTAAAACCTTATGATATGAAAATTTGTCCTGAAAATCTCCAACTAAGTGCTTGCAAAATAGAATTTTCCGATATAGAAATTTTTGCAAGAGTTAAAAATGAAAATGATGAGGTGATTTTTTTAATTGTTGATGAGAGTGCAAATATGTTTATTGAATTGCAAAATGGCGAGAAAATTACAATTTCTGGTAATAAAAAAGATTATGAGAATTTCCAATATGAAAGTGACGGAAAAACTACCCAATTCTTATTCTTGACAAGAGAACTTGCAAATAGAACTTGGGTTTTGGATGATAAAGTTATATTTAATGCTGATTTTGTCTATTCAAATGGTAGAATCGTACTTTCAAAAACCACAGAAGTTGCTTATTTTGATTTAAAAAACGGGTTTTCAAAGAAGTATTTCAAATTCCAAGAGCAGCCTAAAATCATTGAGCTGAAAGATTTTGAAGTTAATTTTTGTTCTCCTGAAATTGATAGTCATTACGATTATTCAAACTGGAATAAGGTAGAAGGAGACTTGGATTGCCTTTCTTGCGGGGCTTACGACGAATTTGTGTGGTACAAAGCCAAAATCCCAAGTGATTTGGAAGAAATCACTCTCAGTGCCAGACACTTATTTGCAGTTTATATCAACGGCAAAGAGGTTTTGAATAGAAATAGTTATAAATATGAAAAGTTGATGCAAATTGAGGAGACCATTTCAGTTCAATTAAACAAAACCATTTTGGATAAAGAAGTAAATGAGTTAACTATTTTGGTTCAGAATTTAGGGTTTGATAAAGGTTTTTCAGGCGATACAAATAACCCTAGAGGGCTTGTGTTTTTTGAAGTTAAGCCTGATTGCAAAATTCATTTTTACATTAATGATAAGTTTTCTTTTGAGAGAGAAGATTCTACGGAAAGTGAAAACCCATATTTGACGAAGCTTTCCACAACTTTTGATGTTGAATTTAAAGAAAATGTCATTTTTTCAAAATATTTATCGATGGAAAATTTTCCTTACGATAGGGCAACCATATTTTTGAACGGAATAAAAATCGGCAGATACTTAAAAAACAGTAAAAATGAGTCATTGCAAGAGAAATTTTACTTAATAAATACTTTTTTAAAACCTCAAAACACACTGGATATAGTGGTTTGGGAAAAGAATTCTAATATAAAAACCAAATGGGACTTTAAATCTGAATTCAAATGTGTTATAATATTAGTAGCCGATGAGAATATTCATCAACTGTACTAGTCAACTCAGGCTAGAATTGCGTCCAACTCCACGAATGGAATTGAAGGAGTTGTGGCAAAATTAGAGGACAAGCGGATTTCGGCAAGAGTGAGCTTTAGCGAAACTCGTCCAAGTGAGCAGAACCACACTTCTGCGAACTGCCGATAATCCAAGATGGCCTTAGCAAAGGCAAAATGTTCAAAAGGAGCATGTCATGAGCATTATCCCCGAGTTTTTGCTTAAACGAGTCTACAAAAAAGGAACCTTAAAAGAAACAGAAGATGGTCTATGTTTTGATTTGAAAAATGTTTTAGGGCCCGGTTTTATCTGTGGGTTTGGTTCTATCACAGTCAATGATGCCAAATTTGAATCTCCGATGGTAAAATTCGTGACTCAAGGGATTGAAATCAAAGCAGAATCTGTAACAGAAGAAAATCCTATAGGCTTTCGTTTAGGTCAAGAAGGGACTCTTATTTTGAAAGGTGCAAAATGCTTGAAAGAAGGGATTAATCAGATTATTATTGAGCTGATGAACCCTGAAGCGGGCAAAGTAAGGCTTTCATTATCGGATAACTTCGAAGCAGCATAACAATAAAAACAGAATATGCTGGACTTATTCAACATATTAGCTACTGCTTTGGTTTCTGAGACAAAGTTTAATTGCTTTATCTTGTCGTAAAAATATTCTCCGCATTTTTGTAAAAAAGCTTATCTAATATTTCTTGTGCTCTTTTTTCGTCCGGAAAATTGTCATTAACGGCATTTTCTATTTCTTTTACCCTGGCAAAATAGCCTTTGTTATTTCCCATTGGGCCAAGAGGGGTATCTGTTCCAAATAATATTTTGTCTTCAAGTCCCATCTTCAAGGCTTTAATAATTAAATCAGGTTCTACCCAGGAGACTTCAAGGAATAAATTTGCTTTTTTCTCATTATTCAAATCTTTAACTAAGTTTAGCGGTTGAAATTTATCCCAACCTCCAAGGTTTATATGATATAGAACAACCGGAACATCAGGTGCTTTTTTGTAAAGATTTTGTGCAAATTTTGCTATTGTTTTAGGGTCAGCCGGCCAGACTTCTCCGTTATTATTTGTTTCTCCGGCTGTATGAAAGAAACATGGCATTTTATATTTTGCAGCCAATTCAATGAAAGGTTGGTAGCTCACATCTGTTGGAGTGATGCCCGAATGTGTTGGATGGAACTTAAATCCACATATTTTTTCTTGATTTTTATTTAGGAAATTTTCAAAGGCTTCAAGCCTTTCAGGATCGTCGCATGTAGGGTCGCATACTGCCTGCGGAAGAAATTTCGGGCCAAATGAAGGGTCTTTTGCGTTTTCTTCTTCGCATTTAGCTAACATAATTTCATTAGCTTTGACAAAATCCATCCTAGGTTTGCCTACTCCTTGATTTTCCGGCACAAATCCTTCTAAATTTGAAACGGCAACATAGTCAACTTCAACTCCATCTTCTAGTTCACTTGTTGCTGATTTTATTATTGGCAATGTCAGATTTCTGTCTATTCCCTGATCTTTAAAAGTACGGCTATCGTCCATAATATGGCCGTGTGCATCAAAAACTTTGGTTACATGTGCTGAGCAAAAAGGAATAAAATTGGCTTTATAGTTATCGGTTTTTATTGATTGTAAATTGTTGGATTTGTTTTTGCAAATAAATTCAGCTTTCTCAGGCTCATTTTTTTGAATTTGCCTGAAATTCTGTATTTGTAGTGGTTTTATCTTTAAATTAACTGACAACATAAATAAAAATCCTTTTTTATATTTTATTAACGCTCCAAAATAAATAATTTGCTGGTATAGAAAGGAATATTACAAATAATTTACAGACTCCTTCTTAAAACTTAATATTCTATCAAATTTTAAAATGCTTGTTTTTTATATAGGTGCCGTAGGGTAATTTGTGTAGACTTGGAATTTTAAATGAAAGTTGACAAAATTAAAACAAATATTCAAACATTGCCGCAAGGCAGGCCTTGGGCTGCTGTTTCTAGTAGTAATAATTTTTCTATGCCTTTTTATGACAACCATAAATTAGACAAATCGAACAACGGAAAATTCGATAGGAGTGAAGGCATGAAAAACTTTTGGAAAGGAATTATAAAGCCTTTTAAAGAAGTTTTTGATTATGCCAAACAAAATCCTGCTCAATTTTCAATAATTTGTGCCGCAAGTATCGGATTAACGTTTCTTTCAACAGCTTGTCCTCCTATAGGTGTACTTTTAACTGGCTTAGGGTGCTATTTTATAGGGAAACCTCTAATAAAAGGAATAAAAGAAGTACACAATGCTAAAAATGGTGATGATAAAGAAAAAGCCCTTGCTGAGTTCGGGGAAGCAGCCACTTACACCGTGCTTACTTTTGGAGCCAGTGTTTTAACCAAAATTTTGCCAAACTCAAAAGTAGAAAATGTGCATAAGGCTGTAAAAACAGTGCATAAAGGAAGTAAACATACAATAAGACTTTTTAGTAATGCAACAGATGTTGCATCACTTGCTCCAAAAGCTAAAGCAGCAGCTATTGTTACTGCAAAAGGAATGCTCGGTGCCGAAATTTCTTATAATACGGAAAACAGTTTCCAAAGATAAAGCCTTAGAATAAATTAAGTTGAGGAACTTCAATTACTGTCGTTGCGAGAAATGACGCGTAAGCGGAGTGACGAAGCAATCCAAAAAAACTGTCTCTGGAATTTGTTTGACTGTTCTTTAAAGATTTTAGTTATTGATATTATCTTTGTAATGTTTTTTATCAATTTTTTATAAAGGCTTGAAATTTATGAAATGCATTATTAGTGTGTGGTTCCGCCATATGACTCAAACGATTTTTTAGTAAAAATCCTTCGACTCATTTGGCGGTTAGAGTGTTCGGGAAATTATTGTACTGTTTTTATTCCTTTTCTGTAGAAAAGGAATCGAAAAGACTTTTGAGACAGGGTTTTTTGCTAAAGGTTCATTAATTCCTTTTAAAATAAATTAAGTTGAGGAACTTCGACTTCAAGTCCGTCCGATTTTTGTGATTTTTTGCGTGTTGACAAGTTGTTTGAGAAATCTTTCTGCATCTTATTCATCAAATCTTGAGAACGTTCAATCACCATATTTGGTAATCCCGCCATTTTGGCAACTTGAATCCCATAGCTTTTGCTGGCTCCACCTTGAACAATTTTTCTCAAAAATTCAATCTCACCGTTCTCTTCGGAGATGGTGATTCTGTAATTTTTTATCTGAGGATAAGTCGTAGTCATAACATTCAGCTCGTGATAATGCGTTGCAAAGATACATCTGGCTTTAATTTTTGTAGCAATAAATTCAGCCACAGCCCAAGCAATTGCCACTCCGTCGTAGGTGCTCGTTCCCCGTCCGATTTCATCCAGTAAAATCAAACTTTTTTCGCTCGCCGAGTTTAAAATAAATGCCGTTTCAATCATTTCAACCATAAAAGTAGATTGACCTAAAGTCAAGTCGTCGCTTGCTCCAACCCTTGTAAATATTTTATCCACAAGTCCGATTTTCACGTAATCAGCAGGAACATAAGCTCCCATCTGAGCCAAAATTGCAATCAGAGCATTTTGACGCATAAATGTCGATTTTCCAGCCATATTTGGTCCGGTTAGTATCATAAATTCGGTTTTATCCGTAATGTCTCCGTAAGAAAGCTCCAAGTCGTTAGAAACATACTGCCCCAAAGGTAAAATAAGCTCCAAAACAGGATGACGGCCATTTTTAATTTCAAAATCATTACTCTCGTCAACTATCGGCCGGCTGTAATTATTTTCAATTGCCACAATTGCAAGCGAATTCAAAACGTCAATTTTTGCAATGCATTCGGCTACTTCTCTGATTTTTGTAACGTACTCTTTTGAATAATTTTTCAAATCATTAAACAATTTATTCTCAAGTTCAAGTGCTTTAAATTGAGCCGAAAGAACATCGTCTTCGTGTTTTTTTAATTCGTCGGTGATAAATCTTTCAGCACCAGTGAGAGTTTGTTTTCTAATGTAATTGTTTGGAACAAGGTTTAAATTTGAGTTGGTGATTTCAATAAAATATCCGAAAATTCTGTTGTAGCCGACTTTTAAGAACTTCATTCCTGTTCGTTCTTTTTCGCTTTCTTCAAATTCTTTTAACCATTTTTCTCCGCCTGTGAGTAAATCTTTGAAGTAATCTAAATCCCCGCTGACTCCTGATTTTATCACCCCACCGTCTTTTAAAGATATCGGGGCATTTTCCAAAATTGTTTTGTCAAGTATGTTTGCAAATTCAACCAATTCTTCCTGATATTCGGACAACTTGGTGAACATATTTATATTTAAATCCTCTGTGGCATTAACAAGTTCAGGGATTAAAATCAAGGTATCTTTCAAGCTTAAAAAATCTCTTGGGTTGGCAGAATTATTACTTAACCTAGTGGAAAGTCTCTGTATATCGTAAGCTCTGTTTAAAAGGTTTGACAAGGTTTCTCTGTTTTGAGGCATGGAGATTAATTGAGAAATTACTTCCTGACGGCTTGTGATTTCAGTTAAATTTTTCAATGGCTGACAAACCCATGATTTTAAAAGTCTTGTGCCCATATTTGTTTTTGTTTTGTCTATCGCCCATAAAAGTGAGCCATATTTGTTTTGCCCACGGAGCGTTTCGGTTAGTTCCAGGTTTTTTCTGGTGCTAGCGTCTATCATTACAAATTCTGAAAGTTCGTAAGGTTCTATTCGGTCAAATTTTGGGAAATTGTCTTTGGTTGTTTCCCAAATATATGCCACAATTGCACCGCTGGCTTGAAATCCGAGTTTGTAATCCTCATAACCGAATGAATCCAAAGAAGTAGTTTTGAAAACTGTTTTTAGATTATGTATGGCGAAATTAAGTTCAAACACCGATGAAGGAATTTTTGAACAGTTGTAATTTTGAAAAATTTCTTCGGGTAAATCGATTTTTTCTTCAGGAACAATTTGAAATGGCATAACTTTTTGGGCAATTGAAGGAGCGATAATTTCAGACGGCTGTAATCGAGCGAGTTCTGAAAGTACCATATTTAAAGGGGCTTGGGTTGTTTTGAATTCGCCTGTTGAAATGTCGGCGTAGGAAAACCCATATAAATCCTCTTTTTTGTCTTTTAAAATTGCACAGATGTAGTTGTTGCTGTTTTTGTCGAGAAGGTTACTTTCAGTGAGTGTTCCTGCGGTTACAAGTCTCACAACTCCACGATTAACTAGTCCTTTTGAGGCTTTCGGGTCTTCAAGCTGTTCGCAAATCGCTACTTTATAATTTTTTTCGATAAGTTTTTCTAAATAATTTTCCAGTGATTTTACGGGAATTCCGGCAAGAGGTATTCTGCCGAGTTTTGCACCTGCTTCTTTACCCGTGAGGGTTATTTCCAACTCTTTTGACATAATAATTGCGTCTTCAAAAAAAGTCTCGTAAAAATCTCCAAGGCGATAGAGTAAAATTGCCTCTGCATGCTGCCTTTTAATTTCAAGATATTGTTGAATTACAGGTGATTTCTGTCTTTGTCATAGCTATACTTAATTGCGTAATATACTATCATCTTAAATGAAAATCAGGAGAAATTCAATATGGGATGTATTAAGAATATTTTCAAAGCGATAATATTGGTGCTTGCGGTTATTGGCTTTATGTCATTAGGTGGCAAAGATTACATTACCAATATGTGGAATGACTATATGAATCCTCCGCAAGATGTAATGCTCGAAAGAGCTAAAAAAGTAGGGGATTTTTCTAAAGTATCGAATGAATTTGAAATAGATAAAGCTGCAAGTGCATTGGGATACAATGGGGTTTTGGCTGAGCATAAAAAAACTGGACAAAAAATGATTGTGGTTGATTCGGGTAAAAAACCTCTTTTGACTCCTCAAGATTTTAAAGACGGAACGGTGGATAAAAAATTGCAAGATTTGGCCAAAAAATTTAAAAACCAGTTTGTGAATGTTGAAGATTTAAAAATCACCAAAAAAGGCCATATGAAGTCCTTTGGTAGGTCTGCTCCTTATGTAAGATTTACGGCAAAAGCCAATAAATTACCGGTAGGTGAAATTGAAGGAATAATTTCCGCAGTTCAGACTGATTCCGGCGAGGTAAAAGTTGTCGTCTCCGCAAACGAAAAAGGAAAGTATTCACAAAAGATTGCGAATGAATTTTTCAAAAACGTCAGAGAATAACTTATGAAGCTACGGAAAAATTGCATTTTTTGAAAAATCAGAATTTTCCGCATCCTCTATTTAAAATTTTCTTTACAACCGCATATTTTTCAAGTAGAATTATTCTTGTAGAATGCTTGTTTGCATAAGCGAAACACAAAAGAAGCGGTGTCCGATGGAAAAAGAATTAAAATATAAAAGAATTTTATTAAAAGTAAGTGGAGAAGCTCTTTTGGGCGATCAGGAGTTTGGGATTGACCAAAAACCTATTGAGATGATTGCAAATGAAGTCAAACTTGCCCACGACGAAGGTGCACAAATTGCAATTGTAGTAGGTGGCGGCAATATTTTTAGAGGTATAAAAAATAGTGCAAAACTAGGTATGGATCAAGCTTCAGGTGATTACGTCGGAATGCTTGCAACCGTTATGAATGCCATAGCTCTTCAAAGTGCTTTGATAAAAGCAGGTGTTTCATGTCGGGTTCAGTCTGCAATTACCATGAATCAAATTGCAGAGCCTTATATTCGTTTTAAAGCAATAAGACACCTTGAAAAAGGCCGTGTGGTTATATTTGCAGCAGGTACAGGGAATCCGTTTTTTACAACCGATACAGCCGCTGCACTTAGAGCTTCTGAGATTAATGCAGAGGCAATGCTTATGGCTAAAAATGGTGTTGATGGAATCTATACGGCTGATCCCAAAACCAATCCCGATGCCAAAAAATTGGAACGGATTGATTATGACGATATAATTAAAAACGGTTTACAGGTCATGGATACAGCTGCTTGTGCATTGTGCAAGCAAAATAATATCCCTATTATCGTGTTTGATTTTCAAGCAAAGGGAAGTATCCATAAGATTTTACACTCAGAGGAAATAGGAACTTCTGTAGGAACTTATGTGGGAACCCAAGTAGGAACAAATTAGGAGGATAAAATGTCAGAAGCTTTAGACGAATTATTTTTGTTCGGCGAAGAAAAAATGGAAAAAGCTATAAATCAGTTGAAACGTGAGTTCGGTTCAATCCGCTCAGGCCGTGCGAATCCGATGATTTTGGACAAAGTTTTAGTTGATTACTACGGAGCACCAACCCCGTTGCGTCAAATGTCGCAAGTGACTGTCCAAGACGGAACAACTCTTGTGATTACTCCTTATGATAAATCTATATTTAAAGAAATCGAAAGAGCTATTATCAAGGCTGAAATCCCTGTTTCACCAAACAGTGACGGTATTGTAATAAGACTTTGTTTCCCTCCTTTGACGGCAGACAGAAGAAAAGAAATCACAAAAGATGTCCGTAAATTTGGGGAAGATTCAAAAGTTGCCCTCAGAAATATTCGACGTGATATGGTTGAGGATTTGAAAAAACTAGAAAAAACAGAAAATCTTCCAGAGGATGTTGTTAAAGATCAGCAAGACGAAATTCAAAAACTTACCGATAAATATGTAAGAATAGTCGAAAGCTCAGTAGATCAAAAGGAAACTGAGGTTTTAACAGTCTGATGGAATTGAGCTTAAACAAAAATGCAACAAGATTACTAACTGGTGCGTTATTCGGATTTAGTGCACTTTGGTGCCTTTTAAACGGTGGCATAGCTCTTTTGGCTCTTATTTTTATTTTTGTTTGTTTGGGTTCTAAAGAATATGTTGAAATTCTCAAAAATAAAGGATTTTTTCCCAGTTTAAAAATAATTATTTTTGCGGATTTGTTATTAGCTGTTTTGTCTTATTTTAATAGGTTTGATTTGGTTACTTTGGCTTTTACTGCCGCTTCTATAAGTGCTTTTATGTGGGTTTTGTTTAAAGGCCATCAGCCTTATATCGCAAATGTTTCAACTACTATTTTGGGCTTTGTTTACGGTGGTTGGTTTCCTCTGCATTTATTGTTTTTAAGAGGACTGAATGCTGAAAACTATCAAGGATTTTTAAAATTAAACATCCAAAACGACGGACTTGGCTACGTTATGTTGCTTTTTACAGTGGTGGTGCTCACAGATACAGGAAGTTATTATTTTGGTAAAAAATTCGGAAAACACAAATTAGCCCCTACAGTCAGTCCTAAAAAAACCATCGAAGGAGCTATTGGGGGAACGATTTGTGCAATAGCAGCAGCTTTTATCGTTGGACATTTTATTAAACTCAACTGGTATCAGTGTTTAATAGCAGGTTTTTTGATTACAATATTCGCTCAAATAGGGGACTTGTGCGAGTCCTTGATTAAACGTGATGCAGGGGTCAAAGATTCAGGCACTTTGCTTCCAGGACACGGGGGGCTTTTGGATAGAACTGACAGTTATATTTTATCTGTTCCTGTATTATTTTACTATTTAAAGTATTTTGTGGTGTCAAATCAATTATGGTTTGATTTTGTTAATTTTATAAAAGGATTTATGCACTCACTTGAGGGATTTTTACATGCCTTGGGATTGTAAAAAAATAGCTTTATTAGAAGAAATTTTCCAAATCAAAACAGACGATTCAAAACTTTTTGAAAAGGCATTAACTCATAGTTCTTTCACTAAAGAAAATGAAATTTCTTCTCTTGAAAATTACGAGCGGTTGGAATTTTTAGGTGATGCTGTTTTGAAGTTATGTGTCTCCGATATTTTGTACAAAAAATATCCAAAATATATGGAAGGGGAGTTGACAAAAATCCGTTCGATAATAGTTTCTGACAATACTCTAGCAAAGATTACAAAAAAAATAGGACTGTCTTCTTTAATAATTTTGGGCAAACAAGCAGAAAAAATGGGTGGGCTTAGTAGGACATCAATTCTTGCCTGTGCTTTTGAAGCTGTTTTAGGGGCATATTTTTTAGAAGGTAAGTTCTCGGAAATTTCCTCTTTTTTAGCAAGGGTGTTGGATGATTTTATTGTTGAGGTGGATGAAAATTTTGAAAAATTTAATGCAAAAGCAATTTTGCAGGAGTATACTCAATCTCAAACAAAGATTACTCCGATTTATAAAATAACGGAAGAATCAGGGCCATCGCACAACAAAACGTTTCTTGTCGAAGTCTCTTATTTAGAGGAAGTTTTGGCCAGTGCCGAGGGAAAAACAAAAAAAGAAGCGGAGCAAAAATGTGCTCATTTGGCATGTATAAAATTAGGAGTAATCAAATGACTATAATCATTTCACCATCAATTTTATCGGCAGATTTTGTTAATTTAGAACGAGATAT
>Ga0302271_10003605_pt1 | contig 12965 bp, 7 predicted proteins | sample III_Bog_N1_1_FD_198767 | JGI IMG/M metagenome (GOLD analysis project Ga0302271, IMG submission 198767) | Peat permafrost microbial communities from Stordalen Mire near Abisko, Sweden - III_Bog_N1_1 | ecosystem: Environmental > Terrestrial > Soil > Wetlands > Peat | place: Sweden: Abisko... | reverse complement strand
ATCCGTATTACACTCAGGGAATCAGCAATACAGAAGGGTATTGCTGACGCATTCTGCTCCCCGCACAGGCAATTTCAGCCACCTTTTCGGATATTCGTCCATTGAGCTCATTCAAGCGATTGAACGCGAGCCAAACAAGCTGTACGAAGGACGCTTCTGGGGTGATCCCGGATTTATCCAGATTTGTTTTGATGTCCGGAACATGAATGCTTTAAAGGCAAAATGCGAACAAATGGGTTTCCCTTTTACAGTTGACAGTTCGGTAAAACACAATGAGGTAAATTCATTCGACATGGGTGAAGCTTCCGGGCATTTCACCTATATTGAAGATGTGGATGGCACACTGATTGAATTTGTAGAAACCCACAAGATCCCCCTGATAAAAAAGCTGGGCATAAACCTGAATCTTCGCAGCTTCAATCCACAAAAACCGTTACCGGACTGGATGCTAAAAGCATTATGTTTCGGACGGGTGAAACCGGAAGATTTAACCTGACCCATATCATGAAATCGTTAAATAAGAAAACCCCGATAATCGTTCAATTATCGGGGTTTTTCATTTAACAGGACGAATATATGCCTGAAAAGCGTGATGTCTGATTTCTTTTAAAAAACAATGTAGTAATCTGTACAAGATTCATACGTATTGCTATAAATATTATCGATCTGATTCACCGTATAACCCGATCGTTGTACCACTTCTGCACTCCAGTAACCGGCAGGGATATCATAGGTGACTTTTGATTTAGCCCCCATAATTTGTTGGAATTTATCATTGATATACAAATCATACGGATCACTTGAACCGTTAGTAAACTCCATTCTGAAGGTATGATCCTGTTCACAGGTTGGTGCGGAGGTGGTTTTACACCCGATAAAAAGGAAAACGACAAACAAACTGATTATTAACTTCTTCATACAAATCTATTCTTTAAATGAATACTCATATTTTTTATACAAAGGTCGTTGATTTTAACTTTAATGAAGTTACATAATTAAAGGTATAAGTTACATAATTCACAGTTCGGTACTGGCATCCTGTCCAGGACAGCATGTAAATGCGGACTGTCAGAAATAAAAAAAAAGTCCCGACAATCGTTAGATTATCGGGACTTTTCGTGCGGCTGAAGGGACTCGAACCCCCACGCCTCTCGGCACCAGATCCTAAGTCTGGCGCGGCTACCAATTACGCCACAGCCGCATACAGTGCGTATTTCGAGTGCAAAGATACATTCTTTTTTGAAATTGGCAAACTTAAATCAAAGATTGGCATTTAAAAGTTTGCAGGTTGATAAGAAGTTTGAACGGTTTGTCTAGTTTGTAGTTTGATAGCTTGCTGGTTAGACATTATATACGACATACTATAAGGTTATAAAAAAGTTCAACGAACAAACCTGTTAACCCAAAACATGAAACACAGAACGCGGAACGCAGAATAGTTTTACTGTCTTAGCGTCTTTGCAGCCATTAGCTTTGGATTGATCAAAGTCTCATCGAGGAATTCTACATGCGAAGCACGGATCGGATTAATATCAATACCACCGCGCCTGGTATACATGGCAGCCACCATCAGCGATTCAGGATTAAATATTTCGTGGAACCTTTTGTAAATCATTTCCACCACTTCTTCATGGAAATGGTTTTCCTTGCGGAATGAGACAAGATATTCCATAATCGAACTCAATTCAACAGCATGCTTAGTGGACATTTGAACAAACAAATCCCCCCAGTCAGGTTGGTTCGTTACACGGCAATTGGAACGTAACATGTCGGTACGAAACAGATAGGTATGTTGTTTATCTGTCAGCTTACTGGTAAGTAATTCAGGGGATTCCGTAAAATGTGTAAAGGAAATTGCTTCTTGTTTCCTTATAGGAACCTGGCTGCATAATTCAGCTTGGGTAAATGCAGGAAATGGATGTCGTATTTCACATAGGGAATCGAACAGGGAAACATACACCTGTGTCTCCAACAGGATACTTAAATCATGTGAAATAATTACCCCAACACGTTCTTCTGCCAGAACAACTGTCTTCCCAAAATGATCCATATTGAATGAATTGAGATAGACCTTCAGGGATTTTGATTCAACCAGGTATTTGCTGTCTGCCTGATAAACCAATTTCATCACCCTTGATACAGGCAATCCGTTTTCAGTAAGGAAAGACACTTCATAGCAATTCCAGACATCAAACCCTACAAAGGGCAGCTGATTATCATCAATCCCGTAATGCACCCTGTTTTCGTACCTTGGGATACGAAACAAGAGTGAAGAGTCATACTTTTCAGGAGTTTTTACTAATTTTCCAAGGGCAGTATCGTGGATATCGAATAACTTCATTGATTGATTGGTTAATTAGTTGAGTAGTTAATTCGTTAATTGGGTGAATAGTTTATTGGTTAATTGGTTTATAAAGGACGGAGTATTCTTTATTTAAACAAGAATAATTTTCAAACACTATCCTAACCAATTAACTATTCAACCTCCCGATAGCTATCGGGACAACTAAATTTATGCTTTCCTAATATACGGGTTGCATTTTTTGCTTAACCATTCACGTTCATATTCATTCAACTTTGGAGCAATGGTATCATAAACCCGTTGGTGATACTCATTCAGCCATTCAATTTCAGTATTGCTCAACAAATCAAAGTTGATCAGGTGCTGGTCAATAGGAAAAAGGGTCAATGTTTCAAATTTGAGGAACTGACCGAATTCAGTCTTTTGCGCAGGTACTACATGAACCAGGTTCTCTATCCGGATACCATATTCGTTGGTACGATACATGCCCGGCTCATTGGAAATCATCATACCCGGTTGGAGAACAGTTGGATTTTCATCCATACGTATGCTTTGGGGTCCTTCATGAACACATAGGAAATGCCCTACCCCATGGCCTGTTCCATGTCCGTAATTCAATCCTAAATCCCACATGGCTTTACGTGCCAGGATATCCAGTTGCGAGCCACGTGTCCCGACAGGGAATATAGCTTTTGCCAGTGCAATATGCCCTTTCAATACCAGTGTATTATCGGTTTTCTGTTGTGCCGTTGGGGTTCCCAAGGCTACTGTGCGGGTAATATCGGTGGTACCGTTCAGGTATTGCCCACCCGAGTCCAGCAAGAATATATTTTCAGCTTTTAGTTTGGCATCCGATTCCGGAGTAGCACTATAATGCACTATGGCACCGTGAGCAGCATATCCGGCTATGGTACCAAAGCTTTCACCTACGAAATTTTCCTGTTCACTGCGGAACAGGCGTAATTTATCGGAAACTGATATTTCAGATAAGTTTCCGGATTTCAGGTTCTCTTCCAGCCAGATAAAGAAGCGGGTCAATGCTACACCGTCTTTCTGCATGGCCAGACGTACGCCTGCCATTTCAATATCATTCTTTACGCTCTTTAGTTTGAATACCGGTGACATGGTATTTCTGATAGCACAGCTTTCAGGAATTGATTCATACAATCCCTGGTTCAGTTTACCACCATCCACAAGCACTGCTTTTGAATGAGAAAGTTTCTTCAACTGATCGTAGATAGCCAGGTATGGTTCTGTTTTTACTCCCTGGCTCTTTAGATACGCGCTTGTTTCAGCAGTCAGTTTTTCAGGGGCGATATACAAGGTAGCCGCATTGTCCTCTACCAGGGCATAGGCGATAACTACCGGGTTATAGTCAACATCATTGCCACGTATATTGAATAGCCAGGCAATATCATCAAGGGCAGAAATGACAAATACATCAGCATGAGCTTTCTTCATCTCTGCATGTACCATTGTCAGCTTATCGGCTGTTGATTTTCCGGCATATTGTGTTTCAAATACAAAGAATGGTTTCAATGGCAATTCAGGGCGGTCAGTCCAAACCTGGGCAGGCAAATCAATGGAAACAAGTTCCAGGTCATTCATTTTCAACTCAGACTTCATGGAAGAATATCCGTTGAGTGAAAACATTTGAGGATTTACGCCAACCTTTTCACCTGCTTTTAATTGAGTGGCAAGCCATGGAAGGATTTCAAGGGTTTCAGGCAATCCCTGTTTCATTAGTTCCATACCGGTGCCTTCCAGTTGTTCGGCAGCATGTAGAAAGTATCTTGAATCAGTCCACAAACCTGCAGCATCTAATGTAACAACAGCAGTTCCTGCAGAACCATCAAATCCTGAAATCCACTGACGTTCTTTCCAGTATTCTGCAATATATTCGCTTGCATGAGGATCAGTTCCGGGAATAATACAGGCAGAAATGCCCAGATGCTTCATGGCTTTGCGAAGCAACGAAATGCGATTGATTATTTGTTCCATGTATAATTAATTTATGATGATATTTTTTGTCTTACCTGCAAAGATAATTAATAACAAAAGAAATTCACAGAATGTTGAAACAAATTATAAATTATAATCGGTAATTTCATATCGGAGAATGTGAAACAAGGGGTTTTACATTAAAAAAGTCACCCTGGATATAATCCGGATGACTTTCCCTTTCAACCAATTGAAAAACTAAATGCTAAATCTTTGTGATGATGATGGCAGTTCCTCCTCCGGGAGCTAAATTTAATTGAATTGTTGTAGTTGAATTCACTATCATTTCCTCAATATCCAATGGATATGGATTGGTTTTATAATCAGCATGTTTTCCATCTTTGAACAATTTTGCTTTGTATTTAGTATTTTTATCCAGAAAGGATAGATGCAGATTCAGTTTTCGGGCATTTTCATCAGTAATACCTCCCACAAACCAGTTCTCTGATTTACGGTCCTTTCGGGCAACAATAAGATAATCTCCAATTGCCGCAGCAGGTATTACTGTCCTGGCCCAGTTAGTTGGACAAGTTGAAGTAAACTCGAATGCAGGGTTGCCCTCATAGTTTTCAATCATGTCAGATGCCATCTGGACAGGGCTGAATAATACGACTGCTAATGCCAGCTGCTTTGCCAGGGTGGTATGAACATGGGTCTTGGGTAATGCCGGATTCTCAAACTTATAGGTTCCCGGTGTAAAATCCATAGGTCCTGCAAGTCCCCGGGTAAATGGAATAACAGTTGTATGTTCAGGAGGATTCCCTCCATCCGGCGACCAAGCATCATATTCCTGCCCACGTACTCCTTCCTGCGACATTAAGTTCGGGTAAGTCCGTTGCAATCCGGTGGGCATCATCGGTTCATGGTTATCAATCATGATTTTATAACGTGCAGCCGTTTCAATTACTTTACGGTAATGACGCACCCCATACTGGCTGGCATGTTGTTCTTTGTGATCAAGCAGTGCATTGACATATCCGGTCTTGACACAGGATATGCCTAATTTTGAATACATACTGAAGGCGCTATCCATCTGTGCCTCGTAATTTTTAGTGGCTCCTCCTGTTTCATTGTGGCCGATTAATTTCACATGTTTCTTTGCCGCATAATCAGTTACTTTTTTTATATCAAAATCGGGATAAGGCTTTGTGAAATTAAACTGGTCACCATTTGCCGACCAATCACCATCCCAGCCATAGTTCCAGCCTTCAACCAACACCCCCTGGAAACCATGCTTTGCAGCAAAATCGATATAGCGGATGGCATTATCAGTCGTTGCCCCATGTTTGGGTCCCTGGCTCCATGTATAAGCACCCATGTGCATTCCCCACCATATTCCTACATACCGTCCGGGTTGAATCCATGATGTATCCTCAATCTTGGAAGGTTCATTCAGATTCAGCATTAAACGTGAAAGCATCAGTCCACCCGGGCTTTTGGATATAATGACCGTTCTCCACGGACTGTTGAATGGTGTCTTAGCAAATACCTTTTCTCCGGTTGACCATGGGGTCAGATCGGCTTTCAACGTTGAAGATCCTTGCTTTGAAGTAAGGTTAAGGCCTGCATAATCGGTCAGGTCTGCTTCGTGGATAGTCAGGTACAGGCTGTCGTTCATTTCCATGGTTAATGGAGTTGAAACAGTATCCAGGCTTGTTACAGGAGCTTTGCGGTATAAGTGTTCAAAATAGTTTGTGTGATTCGTTGGAATGGACCAGGTCTGTGGGTTTCCTACCAACGCAAATTCAGTGAGTTCATCCATGATGGTAAAATCAGTTAGATTGGGTTGTTTTGGAAACTGATACCTGAACCCTACCCCATCATTGAATACCCTGAAAACAATAGACAATTCGCGTTTCTTGCCTCCTTTTTCCGCAATATGCAGGGTCATTTCATTATAGGTATTATCCACGGTAGTTTCTTCTCCCCAGGGCTGTGTCCAGCTTTCGCTAAAAGATCTGAAATCAGTATTCATAAGTTCAAAATCCTTACAGAAAAGATCGTTCCCTTTAAGGATAAAACCTAAAAATGATTTTTCAATGATTGTTTTATTGCCGGTTTCTATCTTATAAAATGGTTTTCCATCTTCTATCCCTGCTTCTACAGTTATTTTTCCGTCAGGGGATGCAACTGTAGTTTTGTTTTCCTTCGAACATGAAAAGAAAACCAGCAATAAAAAGGAGACAATTATAAAACGTGAATTCCTCATAACATGTGACATATCGTTATTATTTTTAATTACTTTATCGTGGAATTACTTGAATACCTATCCTGCAATGCGAAAAATCACCTGTAGTTTTATCTCTCAATTGCGGTATGTTTTTTGGATCCTGCAGCTTACCTTTCCAGTTTAAAGTAGTTCTTTATAAAACGAATCAACCTTGAAAGGAACCTTTGAAATAATAAAACAAAAAGCCAACTGTCGATAGTCAGTATACTCAGAATACCCGGTTGTTTCCTTGTTTGTTTTTACGTTAGACGAATAATTTATTGAGGCTAATCATCACCTGTAACTACAGTGCGAATATATAGATTATAGGGTTGGTAACAAGTTGCACAAAAAAAAGATATAATTATTTAGTTAGTTAAATAATTATATCTTTTTGAATTTAAGATATTTGAGCAACCATGGAAGGTAAATAAATATAATAAAAGTATATAGGAAAACCTGTCAATCCAGGCTTATACTTACGTTAACGCGAACGATAATTCCATGTGAAACTTCTCTTATTTATCAATATCCGATTTTACAGATTTGATTTCCATGATCTTTTGTTCAAACAGTTCATTCTGAACAAGCGATCTGTTTTTTACCTTCGTTTTATAAGTATTGATGGTATGAATTGAATAGTTTAAAAACTTACTAATCTTCTCACTTTCGATAACCCCTAACCTGATCAAAGCAAAAATCCGCATTTCAACTGTCAGGCTTCCGTTTTCAATACCCATATGAGCTATTTCCTCCGGCGGAAAGAGCTGTTTATACTCATTGGTAAAATCTGGAAAAAGCTTTAAGAAAGTCTGGTCGAAGGTAACATACATATTTTCCCTTTCCTGGAGAATATCAGCTTCCTTAAACATTTTAGCAAAATCATCGAACTGCCTCATCGCTACTTTCCGGTTAATGATCCGGTACATATGTTCCAGCTTATCAATATATTGGTAATTTACATAGAAAAAGTGCCCGATATATTTGTCTTTGATTTTATTTGCCTCCGAAAGTTCGGAATTTGTAAACAGTACTTTTTCGTTCTGTTCCTGAATAGTACGCCTGGCTATATTTAATTTTTTAAGTTGCTTGCGGATAATTAATGTTGCCCCCAGAAACAATATCAATAATATCGTAACAGACACAACCAGCCATATCAACACATTCCGTTGGTGTTCAATTAAATCGAAACGTTCTTTCTCAATGATGGGTAATATGGAACTAATCTCGATCTTTCGATGCCTTGCATTATAAAAATTGGCATCATCCATAGCTACTTTAATATACCTGTTCGCCTGATTTATGTCTGCATGCGACTGATACAACAGTGTGGCCAGGTTTCGCATGGCAGTAGTTTCCTTTGTTGCCGATTTGATATCCGAGATAGCTGCCTTCACAAAATTAATAGCCGCCTCATCATGCTGGTTCGTCAGCGAATTGATATAAGCGAGGCTCGATGCAGCTATGGCATCCTCGTGATTATCCTTCGATTTCTTCAACACTTCTCTAAATGCATCCATCGAGTTGTTATAATCTTTCTGCTTCATCTTCATCAGTCCCATTGCCGACCAATATTCAACGGTATTAACAGGAATCAGGGCTATGGCCTGTTCAATGTATGCATTTCCCTTTGTAATATATTGCGATTTAAAAGGTTCCACTCCGTTATAATCGGCCATGTCATAGTACAGTCGTGCCATGATCTTGGAATATTCAAGCTTTACGGCCGGACTCAGTGCATCAATGTCACTGTCCTTAACTATGTCGAATGCTTCCTTAAACAATCCGGATGATAAAAAGCAAAACACCAATCTGACTTTAGCTTCAACGATTTTCCCGGGGTCATTTAGTTTTGAGGCAATATCCAATGTGCGGACAGCATATACATAGGCAGAATCATACTTGTAGGATTTATATTCTTCAAAAAGTGCGGCATAATGATGCAGCTGGTCGTAGCTTACATTTGAGGAAGTGCGTAATTCATTCTTAATATTGTGGATTTTCTTCTCTTTTAAATCCATGTAATAACTGCTTTGGGCAATATACTTGTCTAATTCAACAAACATGGAGTCAAGACGCTCTGCATGAAGCTGAGATACAAACTGGAAGGATAAAATTATAAGTATAATTTTCGTGTGATTTTTTCTCAAAACAGTAGTATTAAAAATTTTGCGAAAGATAGATATTTATTCCGAATAAAACAAAATATATGTTTACCATTCCGATATAAAACCAGGGATAAACCATCCTCATTTTAAATTCCAAAAACGGGTTTTAAATTCAATAAAAAACATGTCAGCACTTCATAACTTCTATATTGCTATTGTTGAATATTCCTTTTTATTTGTGGGTCATGATGCTTCTGAATCATAGCCAGCAAGGATTTAGCCTCAGCAGATGCAACCAGTCCGTTTGCTTTATTGATATAGAACAAAGCCTTTTTCTCATCATGGCGGATGAAACAGAGCTTACCTGCCAACAGATAATACTCATCATTATACGGGAATTCCAGGCAAAGGCCTTCCATTACCCGCAAGGCTTTGTCCACATCCTGTTTCTGTTTGTAATACTCATACAATGAACGCATGGAATCAAACCATGTGAGTTGTTTTACGGCACAGGCACCTGCCAGTTGTTCTTCATAGGTCCTGACATGCAATGGATCTTCTGCCGGTATAGCTTCATTGAATGGCCACAACTCTTTGAGCATCCAGATGGAAATTCGTCCATAACAGGTATCAAAAGCCGTAAATGGATAACCCTCAGGAGCCGGCATCAATGGCTGTTGATTCACTTTCGTAACGGGGAATATCCCTGTCTTTTTTAATTCCTTATAAAATGCATCGGATATCAGTTGTTGTCCCTTCAGGGTCGGATGGACGTGCTCCAGCAACAGGGAACTATCCATAATACCATGGGGAGAAGAGGATTCAAATTCATGGACTGCATCCACAAAATGAACATTGGTACTGTTCCTTGCATAATTTTCAATCAGGATATTGATCATTTCAGGTGCACGGAAACGCAGTTCGTCATATTCTTTGGCCTGGATGTAATGGCTTTTTGCGGTTATAAAATCTCCTTCGCCAAATGCTTTATTGGCTAACGCAAATTGTCTCCCTGCACTTAATTTACCGGTGCTGCTGATAAAAGGTTTCAGGTCCTTTAAGTTATAAACCAGGTTGCTGACATACACCGGGATATGATGGTCGTTGAAAAGATCCATCATATCAGTCATATTAAAATCAAATTGTCGAATCCCCTGTTGGTACAATGTAGAATTTAACGGAATGGACTGTTCGTGAGCCATTCGTTCCATCAATGTCAATGAATAATCTGTTGTCTTTTTATCCGTTCCCTTAAGTTTCGCAGCTAACCGGAACATCAATTGTCCCAGTTTTAAATCCTTAAGAGCAATTGCCGCCCGTACCAGATATGGGTTTCTGCCGATACTGCTTGTTGAGGCAACTCCTAATGCCCCATAGTACTCGTTGTGCCCCACATATATCAACACAGCATCGGGCTGGTAGTCAACAAGCTGTTTGGAAAAGTCATAGAGCGTATAGGAATTGACTGCCGTAAGCGATAGGTTGATGATCTCGAAGTTGATAGCAGGGTATTCAAACTGGAGCCTGTATTTAAGCATACGTGGAAAAGCTCCGTTATGCATGTAGGGAAATCCCACCGATGATGACTCACCAAGAACAAAGAACCGGATGGTCCCTTTCTTTTTTACTTTCGGGAAAAGCTCATAGTTCCCACGGGTTGCATTTTCCTGTATCGTAAAATATTTTTTTGATATATCGGGGTTTAGGTGGTAATACTTTCCGGTACTATCCTCAATAAAAAGAGCTGTATCATAGCCATAATGACACAGTTGCAACGTGATCTCTGCAAGCAGTAACACTACAAACGGTAGTAAAACAGCGATTGTTCTAAATAGCCACAGCCTGGCATTTTTATTTTTTGTGTCCAATTCAGGTAAAACAGTATGATTTAAAGCTCTCGATAAACAACTCATTTCATAGATTTAAAGAGAAAATAACCACCTGTAGGTATGCAGGTGGTTATTTTCTCTTTATGACTTATCAGTATCCTTCTGATTGTTGAAGGGCACCGTGGTACCTGTCAATTTCAGTCTGGGGTATTGGTTGCACATAATACCCGATACCGCTAAAGGTAAGCGGTCCGTTACGGGTTGTCTTGTAGTAGTTCACTTCCTTTTGTCCAATCTCCCAACGACGGATATCGAACCACCACTGTCCTTCGGCAAACAATTCAGACCAACGCTCGTATTTCAACACATCGGTATGCAGGTGATCCCCGGCAGGAGCCATTGTCACATCGGTAAATGATTTGTAATCGACTGCAGAGGGAGCATCAACCGGCAAATTATACGCACGGCGATGAACCTTATTTACATATTCCAACGCCTTTACCGGCAATGAATCTTTCAATGCCTCGGCATACAGCAGATATATATCGGCTAGCCGGACAACCGGATAGTTCGCAGGGCTGCTGAAGTTCAACAGTTGCTCGGTTCCCTTTCTGTTCGTGAATTTCTTATGGTTCCATGATAATATCTGAGGCTGGTTATTCAATGCCGGCGATTTGTCGTAAAAAGTCACACGTCCTATTCCATCCATGAACGTATCGACATATGGCTGTCCGGCACTGACATAGAGTCGTGGATCGGCTTTTTTATTGGTGCGTATGTCGTTGCTCTGAGTTGTATAGGTTGGATCCAGGATATACGGAAGGTTCGTTATTGATCGTGCGGTTGCAGCATTAAAAGCCGGATTCTTTACCCGGATACCCGGGGCATCCAGTGTAAAACCAAAGCGTCGTACATTGGCATCATGAACGTAATTATTTCCCCATCCACCTGTTGAGTTGGTGATGATATCATATTGGGTCACCGATCCCTTATTCCTGAAATCAAGATTCAACGGCCAGGGAGCAAATACCATCGGCATTCCGCTTCCCGTTGTAAAGGCTGCCCAGGGACCTGTTTGCTTTGGGTTATTGGTCATATCAATTTCATACAAACTTTCTTTATTGAATTCTTTGGTTGGATCTCCATAAAACATATTTTCATAGTCAGAGGTAGGGACCAGCATCCTGCCACTGTTAGTAATGATATCTTCCAACACAGGAACGGCTTTACCACGCATGCGTGCCTGCATATATACTTTGGCCAGCAACCCCTTGGCAGCCCATACGGTAGCCCTTGTCTGGTCTGTCTTGTAATCCTTCAGCAATACAATGGCTTCATTCAGGGTATTTATCACAAAATTCCAGGATTCTTTGGTTGTAGCACGTGGCGGCATCATTTCACTGACCGATTTAGGGACTTTGTCGATCAGGGGAAGTCCCAAACCATTGGCTTTGCTCTCTATCTCAAAGAAGATCTGACCGTGCCAGTAAGCCAATGCTCGGTTAAACAGGGCTTGTCCTTTCATATATTCAAGTTTTGTGGAATCAGCCTTTGGAATAATGGGATGAGCGCTTTTATATTTTTCAATACCTTCCAATGCTGCATTCGAATATCCGATCCATCGCATTATATCCGAATATGTCTGGGTATTGTAGGGGCAATCGGTGTTTGTGTTGTTGCTCATCTGGGTGGCCCTGGTATCATAGGTTCCATCCGTGTCCGAGGTATGATCGTAGAGATAAATTCCCATGGGAAACCAATAAAAAGCATATAATCCAAGCTGATGACTACCTGCATAGCTGGAGGTAAGCATAAGATCAACCTGGTCTATGGTGCTCGGAAATGTGTTTGAAGAAACAGATCCCTGGTCAGATACCTGGAGATAATCCGAACATCCTGCCAGGACTGCAGATAGCAGTATGATACTGATGAAATGATAAATTTTATTTTTCATATAGCAATTTTTTCTGTGTGATTCAATTAGTTAGAAAGTTAAGTCAATACCCACTGACAGTAAGCGGGAAGGCAGATAGCGGTTAGGAGTATCTACCCCACGTTGCAAAACGCTTACTGAACCATTATTCGATGGTGCAGCGATTTCAGGATCAATGCCCGTGTAGCCTGTTAATGTAAATACGTTCTGGGCACTAAAATAGATGCGTGCATTGTTGACAGCAGCATGCCGCAACAGGGATTTTGGGAAAGAATAACCTACCACCAGGTTTTTCAACTTCAGATAATCCCCTTTTTCAACCCAGAAGGATGAAGTGGTGGAATAGTTTTGGCTGGGGTCATTAAACCACTGGTTATTGGCATCCAACAATCCGGCACGGGGCATATTGGTTATACCGTTGGGTCCAAAGAATGAATCCTGGAAAATATCTTTAGTCGTATTGCCATCGTTGGCAAAGGTCTGTGTACTGCCAAGTCCCTGTGATCCTCCGCCTTTCACTGAGTTATAAATATCAAATCCAAGGGCTCCCTGAAATTGAAGGCTCAGGTCAAACCCTTTATAG
>Ga0302271_10003604_pt1 | contig 12965 bp, 8 predicted proteins | sample III_Bog_N1_1_FD_198767 | JGI IMG/M metagenome (GOLD analysis project Ga0302271, IMG submission 198767) | Peat permafrost microbial communities from Stordalen Mire near Abisko, Sweden - III_Bog_N1_1 | ecosystem: Environmental > Terrestrial > Soil > Wetlands > Peat | place: Sweden: Abisko... | reverse complement strand
TTATTTTTGATTCAATTTGAGAAAGAGAGACTTTATTATTATTATACTAATAGTAGCAGCTTCATTCTTGTATTAAATCTGAATGACAAGATATTCAGATGATTCCTCAAAACCCTCCTTCTGCTCACTCTGCTTACTGATAATTTTTATAATTTACAATAATTCCTATTTATTTTGATAATAATAACAAGATATATGGTCAGCTATTTTTGGACTTGTCTAAGTGTTTCATGCTTTTTTGAATTACCCATAGGAGATCTAAATTGAGACAAGAAATGCTCTGTATTTGAAGGTTTTTTTTATTATTCATAATATCATGCACCCAACAAGCTAATAAGACTTGAATTTTACTCAAGTAAATAATTATTGTTATTTTTTGCTCGAAACATTTTCAATATTTTTTTTAATTTTTGTTTCCCAAAGACTATTTGTTATTGTCAATCGATTATTGCGTCTCTCTCTCTTTTGTCTCGATTATGAGTAAATTTTTGTTTTTTCGAATCAAATCAATCTCCCGCAGAATTATCAAATAAATCAGCTGATTTTTTTACATTGAAAGCTTGATTTTTGAATATCTTGTTTAATTGCAAACACCAAAAAATATGTCCAAGTCATTTGTACTTCGATTAGTAGATCCCAAGACAAATAAGCCTCTCCGCTAATGGTCTTTGAAACCGAATAAGTATCATAACATAAACGAGACGTTCTACAAAGAATAGCTTGTTTTCACTACATTTTAAAGAAAAACAATTACTATTATTTGCAATCTTGTTTTTCCTAAGAACTTATACCATTGGACGAACAGATCTAGTGGATATCAAAGTCTCTGAGGAGTCCGTCTCAAGGAAACATGCAGAAATAACCGTCTTTGATTAAAGTCTTGCAATTAAAGATCTATCTTCAGGTAAAGAACATGAGAGGACAACAATCCAAATAACATCCAATCATATTTTTTGATAGGAAACAAAAAAAACAAGCAAATATCCTTTTGTGTGTCTTCCTTATCTCTGAAACGATTTTTATGCTCTCTCAGCCAATGGGACATTTGTTGATCATCGCTAATCTTAACCGAATTGTATCGTGTTGCTGCATATCGGAAACGTCATACATCTTGGAGATTCACCTAAGTTTCTTGTTGTCGCTGAAGATCAGAGTAAAATTATTAAAATTTGCCGAAAGGAAATAAGTCAAGAATTCGATTTATTAAAAACAATAGGAGGATAAGATGAAAGGAAGGAGCGCTAAGATGGTCAAGATAAGAAGAATAATTACACAAGTGAACTCAAGAAAGCAGCAAATAGCATGGATAATAAGAATTTTGTAAATAGCAATAGAGATGAGAGAGATAATAGAGATAATAGAGGTAAAATGAATAGTTGCTACACCAGCAGGATTACTTCTCCTCCTCCTTATCCTCCTCCTCCTCCCCCTCATGGAAACCATTAATAAATATTTTCATAGTCATCATACCAACAATAATAACAAGCAAGATCATACCAACAATAATAATAATAATAATAATAATAATAATAATTATAATAATAATAATAATAATAATAATAATTATAATAATAATAATAATAAGCAAGATCATACCAACAATACTAATAAGCAACATCGTAAGCTCTAGAAAAGTCAAATCTACAGGAATCCTCAGACAGGGAGCGATCTCGATCGAAGGATATCTTAGATTCTGCTAGGAGCTCCTAATCAAGGTATGAAGGAAAAAAATAAACACAAAATATCGATTTATCTATTTACCTTGCTAAAATCTCTATCTTTATTCAAAAATTTAACATGCTTTTCTTATTTCTTTTACAATTTTGAAAAATCTTTCTATTGTTTCCCTTCAGTGCTAAGGCATTAGAAGCGAAAGAAAAGAGGAAATTACTATGGAGTTGTAAGAAAATAGACGATTTAGAATAAAAGGCTTAAATATATGGAAAAGTCGATGCTAGCAATGAAGAAACTAATAAATTCTTCAAGCTCATGGGATTCAAGAAGGTATTTATGAGCCAAATAAGCTACAAAATTTTATTTTTAATATTAACTTTTTGCATTTGAAAAAAATCACTAAAAAGTCAGTTGAAGGGAAGGAAGTGAGTGTGGGCGCTGAGAGATACAGTATAGATAAGAAGACTGACAGGACGAAACAAATCATGATCCATGAGCTTGAAAATCAATTCAACGAAGGAGTCAAGAGAAAAACAGGCGGAAAAAATGGGTTAGGGTTTAATTGAGATTATTATCTTAAAAAAGCGTGTGTTTGATGCATAATATGCAATAGTAGTACAGTAGAGTTAGTTATGTCTTTCCTTCAAGGATTTGATGAGAATAAAACAATAAATTAACAATAACCTTTATTAATTATTGTAACAGCATCAGATAGAATTGTTTTGTAGCATCCCCCTTCTTTTCTTTTTTCAGTTTTCTTGATTTTGTGACTCTTTCCAGAATTTTAAAACTGCGCCATCAAGTATTTTATCAACCACAGCGATAAAGTCTCCTTCAGGTGTCCCAGGTTATAGCTAGAACTAATCGATATTCGCAAAGAGATTGGTTTTATTCGGTGCATAGAGATTCGATGTAAAATCAGGAAAATACACATTCAAAGCTTTCGTTTCTTCATTTGTGAATTTCGTGATCTATGGTGGAAAGGGCTTTTTCTTGTAAAACTGCTGCTTTGTTTTGTTGTAATCTTTCAATATAAAATTAGCTGTTTTCTTGAATGACTCCTTGTCGCCACCACATTGCTGGTAGGTTTAATAAAGTGCCATGCCTACACGGGTTGTGAAAGTCAATGATTAGTCTTTTTCCTCTGCGTCATCTTTAGCTTGATCATTAGCATTGCTGCCATTGCCTTCGTTTTTTAATCCAGTGAAACTCTTCCTTTAACTTAGTCTTTGTGAATCTCGTGCTACAAATGCTGTGTTCGCTCGCTTTTCTGTTAAAATGAAATGATTCGATGGTCTAATTTTACCGAAATTGTAAAAATCTTTTTTTGTTTACTTTTTTCTTGCAATTCTTATACTGTAATTAGCTTTCTCGCATCGAGTGCACCCCTACTCACCATATTCGCTCTTCTTCCACCAATTGTTGTTTAGAATTTAGCTTCTTTTTGCCTTTCTATTTCCTCATTTTCATTGATTCTCTTTGATCTTTCAATTTACTTTTCCAGATGCATCTGTTGCTTCTTCTTGAAACTAAAATATATTAGATTTCCATCGCTGTCTCTCCCAACATCGTTATCTTCCTCTTCCTATTAGCTATTGCTGTTCCCATTCCCTGAAACTGAAGTAGTATTTCCGGGAACTACATTTCCACTAACTCCAGATTCTCCAACTTATCCACCTGAAACTGTTTACATATTGTTATTTCCTGCATCTTAGGATATTTAATTACTTGTGTTAGGCATTATGTTATTATTACTTTACCCATTGCTGATATTATTCCCTCCACTTTGTTATTGAGCAAGTGATCCTCCCGCTGTTTACATCATTTCTTTCTGTAAATAATCTAAATAATCAATTTTCTCTATTTTTGTTTTAAAAATATTCAGCCGATGGTTCACTGTCTCCAATGTCGGTGTCTTGCATCCAAATTACCCCATTCTCACTACATCCTTGCTCATAACTCTCCAGAGCTTACTTTTCTCTTTATTATCATTATTCGACTAGGGATTGTTTTTTGAGAACTAAACCTTTTTCTTTGCTTGAGTTGAATAATCTTCAGAAGAATCGCTGCTCCCTGCAGATTACGCTCTCTTTCGATCGATTTCTTCTAGATTTCGATGCTCGATCTTTGGGCCATGATAGATGTTCTTATTGATTTTATTTTATTAATGAGCAGCTGCAGTATTATGTCCACTTGAAGCGTTATTATTATTTTCATTAGCTTTATTGCTAATATTATTATCTTCATCATCTGAATTAGGCTCTTTGAAAGGTACAAATTTCATAGCTTCTTACAGCTAAGGATTCTAGCTGAAAAAGTGTTCCATCTGATCCTTCAGATTCAGAAAATTATTCGAAAAATCTAGATTTACAACAACAAAAATCATTCAGCCGAGTCATTTTTGAGAATCTTCTTGTTTTTTTTTGTCAGCGCATTTCAGCTGATTCATTCAGACAAGTCAAATCCCCCCTTTCCAAAGAAAGTACCTTCCTTATCACCATCTTCTACCGAAGATGCGAAAGAGTTATTGGAGTTGAGACTGTCGTCTGAACTGAAAACTAACTGGTCTTTTGCTTTTTGTTTTAAATTCTGTAACATCAAAGCTAACTAAGCCAATAAAGGCAATTTGTTCTTTTTTTCTCTAATCCTTAATCCCACCTTTAATTATTCCCTTTTGTTCTTAAGGACAATCAATCACCCTCCCTCAATTATCCCATTTATAATAAAACGACTCTTTAATTTATTTTTTTATTTAAATGGCTTAAGATAAATAAGAATTGATCTCGTTGTAAAATAACCTAAATCTTCTATTTTATTCCCTTACAGAATTAAAAAATACTATTTTTTGGAAGGGAAAAATACCTTGATTGCGGTTAAAAGAGTTCTTTTTGTTGTTGTGAATGTATTGTGTATTGCATCTTATTTTTTTCCCTTTTATTCAACTGAGATTTTCACTGAAACTCTCAATTACTTCAAATATTTATCATATTTGAAGGTAGACAAGGGATGCTCCTAGAAAAAAAGGAATGCATAAGCTCAGTTACTCTTAGAGGACTTTTTTGGCAAGTAAAAGTCATTTATAGAAGAAAAATAGTAATACCTAAGAGGACTTGAGGGAGATTGGTAGTAATTTTTATTGGGTAAAATAATATAAATTTGATTTTTGAGTGGGGTTCATTAATCGAGGACGATAAAGGTTATAAAAAGGCAGCTAGAATAGTACTTTAGAACAATTTTGAGAACTTTAGTTAGCAAAGTGTGGACGATCTTCAGAAAGCTATCAAGGGACGAGTAGGGAATTCAAAAGAAGAATTATCAAGAAGATATTGTGTGATTGAGGCAGGAGTATTGCTAATCGATATTGCATTGAAAAAATTAAAACGATCTAAAGGACATTATATTGAAGAAAGAGTAGGTTATTTCTGATGAATGCAGGGCGTTTTGCCATGCCGCAATAATAGCAAACCCCATTATAAGCTCAATTAGCTCAATTATCGTAGCCTCAGAAATAGCTTTAGTAGCTTTAGTAACTGCAGCAATATAATGGCAGTGAATAGGTTGTCCGCGATGAATCCAAGAAAAAGTCCTTTACGAATATTTAAGGCTACATGCTGCATGAAATACTTGGAAAAGGCTCATTCGGGTAGGTTTTTAAAGCAACCAAAAATGGCAAAGCATTCGCTATTAAAATGATCGATAAACCACTTATCCGCAAGAAAAATCTTTAGAAATATGTTAACAATGAAGTCAAAGTCATGCGGGAGTTGAAAAATCCTAATACAGTTAGACTCTACGAAGCATTCGAAGATAAAGATGTACTTTATTTAGTCATGGAATGCTGCAATTAAGGAACACTTTTCAACTATATTCTCAAAGAAAAACCTTAGGAACCTGAGTGTATACGAATATTTGCTTAAATCATGAGAGGGTTTATTGAGATTCATGAAAAGCATATCCTTCATAGAGATCTTAAACCTTCGAATATCTTCATCAAAGATGGAGTATTTAAAATTGCAGATTTTGGTCTAGCTAAGCCTAAAGCTCTTGGTAGCAGCTACTGCGGAACAAGTTACTTTATGGCACCAGAAATACTCATGAAACAAATTCATGATTATAAAGTAGATCTATGGTCGATGGGAGTCATATTGTTTTTCATGCTTTTTAGAGAATACCCTTTCAAGAATTCTGCTAAGTTATTAGATGAGATAAAAGAGAAAACTACCCCTATTTTTGAGCTGGAAAAATGCTTAAAACATCCTCGTTCTTTACCGTTTTGCTCTGAAGGGGCGGCTCATTTATTCTAGAGAATCTTCGTCATCGATCCAAGCTAGCGGATATCGTTCAAAGAGCTTTATGATATGGAATTATTCGATGATTACTTTTCATAAGACGAGTTACATCATTCCAGTAAGATATATTAGGATCTTGAAAAACAACCACCTAAACCTGCTGCAGAAGATCATCATGAAGACGAAGACGATGATAAACATCATCATTAAATACATCATAGTTCGAATCATCATTATAATCATCATCCCAAAGAAGAGTTGTAGTCTCCATTGGGAAATCAATCGTTTAATAAGACTAAGACGTCTAAATTCAGACCACCTCTCTCACCAACTTCTGTTAATCCTATTGATGTATAAAAATATTGTGATTGATTGAATTTTGTTGTAAATTTCTTTTTTTGTCATTCAAGAAAACATTTGGACAGAATGGAGGGTTACCGCCTAAGCATCCTAACGCGTTAGGAAACAGCCCATCTAAGAATAACAAACTCGCGGGAGCAGGATAAGGAGACAAAAATATATTTTTCAACTAGGAAAATCACGAAATAACCAACAATTATAATATGAATGAAATACCTAAGCGAGTGTCAGTCTAGGAAATATTCAGATAGTCATCACATTAGGCTGTTGGGGATGAATACAGAGAAGTCAGAATATCGATTACTTCTCATCCAATGAATGTAATTTACAGATTTTAATTGACTTTTTCCTACCCATATTTTTGACATTTCTTGAGATAATTCATGGAATTTTATCTACACAAAAGAGCCCACCGAAGCATGCTTCTTAGTAATACTAATAGTTCTATGATGACGGCTTTGAAGATGACCATGCTAATGGAATTCATGAAGATGAATCTCCTCATTTAGTTGTGAATCACATTAGAATAATTAAAAATCCTTCCGTGAACACACCAAATCAAGCATACATAAGATATTTCGGTCCTAAAGCATTTTAAGGAGATTCTGCTATCCTCCCTCGACCTTTGTCTCATGGAGCCACTGAAGATGAAGACACATCTATTCCTAATGCCCCTTCATCGTTCTCTGCTGTTTATGCATTTGGACATAACTCTTTTACTACCAAAGGACTTAGCATTGATAATTTAAATCATAGTTTTGGACTTGGAAACAAAAATAACAACAATAACAGTCAAAATCATAAGATCTCTGATAAAAATTAAGAAGGAGAAGAAGAATTTGAGGAAGAATTAATGCATGAAGTTAAAGTGGAAGAACCTGATAATAATTAGAATGCTCAGTAAAAGATAAATTGAATTTTTAGAAGAAAAAAAAGATGAATAATTGATCTTTTGTTCATTTGATTTTTGTATTTATTCTCAATTAGGATTAGTTCTTCAAGTAGTGAGAGTGCAGATAGTTCATTTTTGCTAAAGCAATAAAATTTAGGAGCGATTTCAACTTAAAAAACAGAATAACAAAAGCAATACGAATCATTTAAACTTATTGAAATTGGAGACGAAGATAAATAACAGCTTGGAGGGATAAAAACAGCAAATGAAAAAGATAGCAAACAAGCTATTGCATTTCCTGAAAAAGAAGACGTGAGCAACGACTCAAATATGAAAAAAATGCCAATAAGAAAAGCACCCTCTCTCACTATGAACATGATGGATTTTGCAGTAATTTGGATTTGATCAAAAGATTCTCTTTCTGTAAATTAAGTGATTTTTTGGTTTTTTCTTCTTGAATTTAGGTAAAAGACAAGATGCGGAAATAGATAATTGATGAATGCGATGAGATGTTTGAGAGTCATGCTGAGGTATATCTTTATGAGATAGGAGTTTATGGGATACTTGGTGATACCATTGATGCACTTAATGTCATGAATCTAGGTAGTTCAACGCAAGCTTTAGTTAGCTATATACTAGCTAAATTACTTCTTTTCTTTGCAAAAAAACTCTAGACATCTTTATCTAAAAAAATCAACACTTTTAACCTAGCCTATTTCAGTTAATTCGTTGAGAGCTCCTCGTCGAAGCTTATCTTAGGGAAAATCAACAGGGATATTGATTAATGGAGCACTAAATTTAGTTTATTCTATTATGGCATAGACTACGAGAGAGACATACAATCTGAAGAAGTCAGAAAGATAGTCACTGAAGAAATAACAGAAACTGACTTTGACAAACAATTGAAAATTCCTTCTAGACTCGTTCTTGATTTGATATTCAAGGCATCCTACAAAATGGGTAGATATTGCTCATCAGCTTTGCAAGCATCAGGAATTCTCAGAACTTGTCTGTACACACTACTCTCGATGCTGATAAATAACGTTTTTGATAAGAAAAAAGTCCGAGATCATCTGTACTATTATTTCCATGATCAGAAGAATTTAAATGAAGAAACCCTTGATTTTGTGAATTTCAATCTTTGGACTGCACAAGCACATAAAGAATCTCTCTTGGACTAGATCCATCATCTCATTAAAGTTGTATTTGGGGAAAACAAATTGAATATCCTTAAATAAAAAATATGAATTAGATCTTTTAAAATGACGTATTTATTGAAAGATACAATTTGGAAATCACAATGTTTTCTGGCACTCTTCACCTCCATTCCAAATTTTTAAGATCTCTACAGCTTGATTCTATCGATCACCTTGTTAGGCTTCTTGGCGCATTTATGAATATAAATCTATCTCATTTGATAAATAAAAATGCATTTTTTTAGAATTGTATCCTCTGTGCAATTTGTATTCATATGAGATAGGCAAAAGTATTAAAATAAATAAAAATTATCGAAAAAATATTAATCTTAAACACATTTGATGCATTTTAGATTTAACTTCAATCGATGTAACAAACTTAAGAACATAATTTAGTTTTCGATTTTACATTTATGAAGGACTCTAAGTATCCCATTCAGCACGATAAAATAAACATAGCTCAATGCGAGTATGGATGATGTTTTTTTTTTTGTTCTTCACTCATTTGAAATAATTGAAAGAAGATTCCACCTTTATTGATATATCACCTGAATGACATTTTTCCCATCACGACTGAAGCTAAAACTCATCTTCTTTAATTTTTATTCATAAAAAATCCTTTTCAATTTAGATATTTTTGAAAGTTTAGATGAAAATGAACTCTTTTTATCCTTTTTTTTATTAAAGATTCGATTAGATTTGTGTTATCAAATTAAAAAGTAAATAACTCTATTATGTATATTGTAACAATAACGAGTAGTAAATGTATCAGTTTCATGCTGTCACTTGGATGAATGTTCCATTTGTGATATCAGCAAGTGTCTGTAGGAGGTGTGTAGCTTCATCTCTTACTTTCTAGTCCTCGTTTCCACCGACCAAGAAAGAAACAGAGTTGATACGAATTTTCAATTTTCTTTGGCTGTTAGTTGAATTGATTAACTTGATGAACTCATTCACATCAGTTGTGCCTGATGTAATGGTACCATCTGACCAAATGTAGACATCGGAAAGGTAATCCATAGGCTTGGAGAGAAGTAGAGATAATTGAGAATAAATATTATTATCTCCTCCACATTATCTGATATTGTAAACTTGAGCGTTCAACCATTTGTACTCTTCATAGCTGCTTGTTGGGCAGGAATCACAGCTGCTGTTCTAGAGATTTCCAGTGAAAGCATATGAAAAAGCTGAGAAATTCTTGAAAATGTCTTATCTAATGTCAAACAAAGATTCTAACATGTTGTATCTTGTGATAGTAGTGCCATCGGCAGCAGTGCTGACAACAGTGTTCATAGATTCTGACTAATCAATAAGGAAACCAACATGCTTTCCTTCAAAGGTGAGTTAGAAGTTGTTTTGGAAGACTCTAGTAGAGTAGGGAACGATGATTTATTGTATGTTGTACATATCAGTAATAGTAGTTGGATTCATAGCATTGGATAAGTTCGTGATGTTGTCCTTGTTTCCATTTAAATCGTTGATTTAAGAGACTAAAACTCCAGCAGCGATACCATCTCTTGGTTCGATCATTTTCATAATCAAGAGTGCTTCATTTGTGCTCATAGGAGCGATGTATGGCTTCATCACAAGGATTGCAGTGTTTCTGACGGTATCTTTCTCAGGATATTAAAACTCCTTCATTACACTGAGGACTTTCATGATCGAGTTGGCGTTAAAGAACTTGCGTTGTTGAACGATGAAAGATTGGAGGATTTAGAGTTGAGCACTGTCAGTCTATCCCTGCAGTTGTAGCATCAGATTATCGATGGAAGAGTCATCAATGAACTTTATGTAAGGACTAGTTGTGGTGGTGGCTTGGAGATCTTCAGTGTCTGGCTTAGTAGCGTACATGAAAGTACTTAAGCCAAGGGTAGTGATCAACGCAACTCCGAGAAGACTGAGTAAAATTGTTTTCATTTGTTGTTTTTTTTAGATATTTTTCTTTTGTTTGTGGTTTTAATTATTTTTGTTGCTAATTGTTTGCCTTCAAATATCTGGTATTTGAAGGCAATAATTTGGGTACATAATTGTGATAAGGGGGAGAAATTTACATTTGAGAATGAATTTCATTCCTTTGCTTGGAAGAATAAACTCCAAGAAATCATTCCGATCTATCTGATCTAAAACTAAATAATGATGCTACAAACATTCAAAACTTATTTGCTTCTAAAAAAATCACAAACCAAGATTATTCCCATAGTTAATGCCCTTTGAAGATGTTTATCTTCTTAATGGCTACTGCAACATCAGTCTTAGCATTTGATTTTCTGAAGAATTCTTTAGGATTCTTTTAATTTATTCTCAAGCATTCCTTTCCTTTTTTATACATTACACTTTTTGAGTTCTATCTTTCTATTCTGGAATATCCTCAAATCCATGTGAAAATGCACTTGCCTCAATGACAACCTACACTTCTCTTGCCATTTAATGGATAATAAAACTAAAAACACCAACTTACTCTTTTCTAAATGCAAATTTTTTTAAAAATCTTTAGGATTTTCTAGATTTTTTTCTGACCAGTGTCACAAATAAAATTTGTAATAAATCAGAATAGATGATGATAGTAATATCAATTGCAATGATAAACACTCCATATTTGCAAGCACCTTAATGAGAATAGAATTTGATCAAGTAGATATTATGATCGACGAGTATGAATAAAAATGAAGTGAAAGAGAATAAAAAGCATATTTACAAAAGAATACTTCTGTTTTTAGAAATGAAAACACAATCGAATCCTTTTTTGAATAATTAAATATCTTATTTGTAATGAAGATGATATCCTTTCTTGTTTGGACAAATAATTTAGCCTCTTATTCCCCACATGAAGCAGAATAATCTCTGCTATTAATTTGATCTACAAGAGAGATAACAAAATTTTACATCACCCAAATTATTGATACCATTTGTATTTGAGATTCAAATTACTTACTTTGATCAAAGCAAAAAACACCACACAACTATCAAATCTCCCACTTCTTTTCTTTCTTTGGACATTCACCTCATACAAATAGATTTCTTCTTAAAATGCTTTCACTTCTACTGTAAAATCAATAAATGGTTGCACAAATGCATTCTCTGTATTCTCTGTGTTTATTTATTTCTTTATCTTGTATTTTCTAATAGCTTATGCAATAGTAGATAAAATGGCTGATAATTAAATACATTAAATATGTCAGATTCATAGATATTTTGCTTTTTAATTGACATTTTTATCAAAACAAATTGACTCTAAATTCCTTTGCTTTTAAATGATTAGATTTTTCAAACTTGAGGAGACCTTCTTAGTAACTTTATAAAACATTTAATACAACAGAAATTAGATTGGCTTAAATCAGAAAAATTAATTTACTATTATTAAAACACCTTAAATGAAAAATCTGTGATAATATATCTTTTCAAAAATGGATTGAGATTTTTAAAAACAATACTTCAGTTAGTTTGCACTTAAGAAATGAGTTTTATTTGGGCTGTATTTTTTTCTGATAAATAAAATCATTTTCTACTTTTTAAAAAATGATTGAATCAAAGCATTGATGATCATCTTTTTTCTTTTTCTTTTTTGAAAAGCATATCGTAATGTTTGACTTAATTATCTTTTGAATTCATATTTGGTATCAGTTGTTGAGTCAAATTTAAAAGAAAATTTGGATATTTTGCAGAAAAAAAAGATTAGGATGATTCTTTATTATGTTCAATATCTAATTGTGAGACTGTGCTAATGATTCTGTGAAATTTATGAGATTTTGCTGCATCTTCAATTGATTTGTAAATGAATTATTTACCCAGAATAATAATCCTGAAACAGAAGAAGAAAAAGAACTTACGAAGAGATCAGAGTCAACTTTCTTGTTTGACAAATCTTTTTATCCAGTTAATTTCATCGTTTTTATTGACTAAACAATGCTCTACTTTTTAAATCTCATTAAATAAGTTTATTTTTTCAATAAATAAATATTGAACACTAAACATTTTCATAAATAAATAAGTCAAATAAAATATGAAAAGTAGAAAAGTATTAGAGAATAGAGAATAGAAGTAGAAGAATTGAAAAGAAGAAAAAAAAGTATTGAGCTATTTAACGAATCAATAATATTAAGCGATGGAGGTAAGAAGAGAACTTTATTATAATAAAAAATTTTAATTACGTTGAAAACAATTAGTCTGAAAGACATAAAAAAGCAAAGGGCTATTTATTATTAGGGAAATTAAGCTATTTTTACTAATTCTGACAAAGTTATGGATACTTTCGAAAGGTAAAATTGTTGCTATTGAGCTTCTGGGGGGGGAAGGTATAAAAAGTTATTTTAGTTTAGAAACACCCATGTATGAAATTAAAACTAATAATATTCATAACAAAAACTAAAGCAAAGACTAAACCAAATGAGCGTAGCAACTGAGATCACAACAATCGATTAGGCCCTGGAATGCATGAATGGCATTCTCAGTGGGGATAACGAAAAAATCAAGATAGGTACAAAACTTATGAAAAATTTCTTCAAGAAAGTCGAATCGATCGGAATTTTCACATACATCTTAGCTAATTGCACTTAA
>Ga0302271_10003603_pt1 | contig 12967 bp, 10 predicted proteins | sample III_Bog_N1_1_FD_198767 | JGI IMG/M metagenome (GOLD analysis project Ga0302271, IMG submission 198767) | Peat permafrost microbial communities from Stordalen Mire near Abisko, Sweden - III_Bog_N1_1 | ecosystem: Environmental > Terrestrial > Soil > Wetlands > Peat | place: Sweden: Abisko... | reverse complement strand
CTGAAGATCGTAAGCTTGTTGTAAGGTATCGATATCGATCTTTTTCATTTTAATAATGGCCTGCATAACTCTTCCCGATTTTACAGGATCGGGATCACTCAGTAATTCACCAAGAGTTGATGGCACGACCTGCCACGACAAGCCATATTTATCCTGTAGCCAACCGCATTGTTGCGCCCCTTCGTATCCACCTTCTGTTAATTTTCCCCAATAATAATCAAGTTCATCCTGTGTTTCACAACTCACAACCAGAGACAAAGCAGGGTTAAAATTATAGGATAGTGGAGTATGGCTGTCCATTGCGACGAACTCCTGTCCATTGAGCGTAAATTTGGCGTGTACCACAGCACCTTCCGGTCCTTCGCCTGCTTTATAGCGCTCCAACTGGATAATATCTGAGTTTTCAAACACCGAGGTATAAAAACGGATTGCTTCCTCCGCTTTTTTATGCTGCTCACCTGTAAACATCAGGCAAGGGGCAATTTTTTGTATTCTGCCCGGAAGTATCAATTGCCACGATACACCATATTTATCCTTTACCCATCCGTATTTTTCACTGAACGGATATTTATTGAGCTCCATGAAGATTTCCCCTCCATCAGACAGTTTAGCCCACAACCTGTCTATTTCTTCAGGTGTATCACAATTTACGAAAAAGGATATGGTTGGATTAATATTAAAAACAGGACCACCGTTGATTGCAATAAATTCCTGCCCTTCGATCTGAAAAGACACAGTCATTACTGTTCCTTTTTCTCTTCCTGCGGCTTTTGCCCCTTCTTCACCATAACGGGAAACAATTTTAATCTTTGAATTATTAAAAATAGTGGTGTAAAAATTCACAGCCTCTTCTGCTTCGCTGTCAAACCATAAAAAAGGAGTGATTTTCCGGAAATCTGTTCCCCGTTTTTCTGTTACCGGTTCTGTTATAATTTGTGTTTCCATGGCTTTTGTTTTAAACATTTTTGAATTAAACAAATTTAATTCAGAATGGTTATAAATAAAATGACGTTAGAGCCAAATTAAGGGGCATTTAAGACAAACAAGTTTTTTCACTAAAAAATTTGAAAATGAAAAATTTAGGGTTAATAATACCATTTGATTATAAGCTATTAAGCATTGCTGCAATCCTGGATGTTTTTGATACAGTCAACAGTATCTATGCGGAGAATCATCGCGACCCACCTCTTGGAATCAATATCATTCAAACACCAGATCAAATTAAAAAGGAGTGTAATTCATTTCATGGTTATCCTGTTATATCCATTGCCTCCAACTATGTTGCTGACATCGTGCTTATACCATCATTTACAACTTCCAACTTTAATGATACAATCTTCAAAAATCATAAATTTATCCCCTGGATACAAGAACAGTTTAGTGCAGGCGCCGAAATTGCCAGTTTCTGTACCGGCGCTTTTTTATTTGGAGCGACCGGTTTGCTCAATGGGAAAACGGCTACAACACACGTAGATGCCAGTAGCGCATTTGCTTCTTCATTTCCCTTGGTTTTTGTTAAACCCGATCAAACAGTTACGGCCGACGGGAGGTGCTATACCAGTGGAGGTTCCACTTCTACATTTCAGTTGCTGGTCCTCCTTGTTCAAAAATATTGCGGTAATGATATTGCCATCAAAATTGCTAAAATTTTCGCAATCGATCTGGATCGTTATTCACAGAGCTATTTTAGCACATTCAGGCCAAATTACACCCATAATGATGATTTGGTAATGCGCGTTCAACGTGAAATAGAAACCAATTACGTCGACATAAATACAATTGACGATGTAATCAAAGACTTGCCTGCAAGCCGCAGAAATATTGTCAGGCGGTTTAAAAAGGAGACCGGAATACCTCCTATTGAGTATTTACAAAATATCCGGATTGAAACTGCGAAGCGACAATTGGAACAAACCAATCATAGTATCTCAGAAATAATATTTGGCACCGGCTATGCGGATCCGAAGTCATTCCGCAAAATATTTCATAAGTTGGTTGGTATGAAACCCATGGAATACAGGGATAAATTCAAGGTAAAGTAGATGTTCCATCTGCATACAAAATGCGAGTACAAATAATCAGAGTTGTGAAATACAATCAAAAATAAGATGTAAGCGATGTAATTTATTTAGCGTTGATGGCAAGTTAATAAATTGAAAATGAAATGGCATCAGTTTGCAATCGGTAGATTATTCTTTAGATTATTGGAAAGCAAATAAAATCATAGTTCCATCGTGATGGGTTAATGAAAAAGAAGGATGAAACGTGAAGGTTCCATCCTGCAAAAAACCAAACTAACCAAACCAACAATTCTTTGTAATATTATATCCTCCTTCTATGCGATCAGTCAGGTATTTCAGTTCCTCCTTGACAGCCCCTCCAAGCTGCACTAATCACCTGCATATAATTAATTCCGTTTCTCTATCCGATTGAAGTAACAGAAAAAATAAGTTACCTCAGGATTATAACATCTTTATTAACCCGTGCATTTTAAGGAATTCAATACCTCCATCGAAAATCATTTGGATTCCAATGGTAGCAATGATCAAACCAATTATTCGGATAAAGGGTGACATTATATTGAGTTTAATCATCACCCTGCCTATGTTCTTTGCGTAGAGCATAATTACCAGGTTAACAGCAAGTGCAGCAAATACAGCCAAAACAGTTACCAAAGCGCCATATTGCGCGGGAAATGTAACGGTTGCTGTTATTGTTCCGGGACCTGCAATCATCGGAATGGCAATTGGAACTGAAGATATATCTTGAATTCTTACATCTTTACCAATATTAATCAGTACTCCCTGCTGAAGTGCAACCCATCCGCTATATAAAAGAACCATTCCGCAGGTCACCCGGAAAGAGTAAAGTTGAATCCTGAAGACATACGTAAAAATTACATTCCCCAGAAAAAGGAAGAGTATTAAGATAACAAATGCGGTGATGGATGATTTGATCGAGATATAGCGCAATTCTTTATCTGACAGTCGCTCCTGTAATGAGTTGATTAAAAATATTTTCTGAACAGGATTAATCAAGGCCAGCAGCGTAATAAATGCGCTAATGAAATACGCTGTTTGAAATGTGAAGACGGTATCGGTCAAAAGCATAATTTATGAGTAAGTAATTTATTTAAAACGATAAAAAAAAATTAATTGATTTTTGATTTAACCTGATTTATAGTTAGAGTTTATTTATAGCATTAATAAGCACTTCGATGGTAAAATCTATTTCTTCTTCTGTCGAATTCTTCCCGGTTGAAATCCGCACCGTTGCGGCTGCTGTCCTGAAATCGAGGTTCATCGCCTGAAGGACTGACGAGATGGTTGTTTCGCCTGAATGACAGGCTGAACCGGTAGAAATCAAAACATCATTGCTGATGAAAGAAGCCAACTCGTGTGCATTGACGCTTTTGAAAGCTACACTCAGCGTATTAGGCAGGCAATTATCCAGATTACTGTTGATGTGGACTTTATTACCGAGCCGGGAAACCAGTCCTTCGAGCAGCCTGTCGCGTGAAACCATCATATTCTGCTGATTCTGTTTGAAATCCCGAAGTGCTACTTCGCATGCTTTTCCGAGTCCGACCGTATGAACGACATTTTCAGTACCCGGACGGATCCCTTTTTCCTGTCCGGCGCCGTGCATCAGGTTTTCAATCACCGTTCCCTTCCGGATGTAAAGTGCGCCGATCCCTTTTGGCGCATACAGTTTATGTCCTGCAATCGTTAGCAAGTCAACCCTCAGTTTATCGACATCCGTTTCAATTTTACCAACCGACTGTGAAGCATCGGTATGAAAAACAATCTTCTTTTCCCTCGTAATCAACCCTATTTCATCAATTGGCTGAATTGTTCCCACTTCATTGTTGGCGTGCATAATGGTAATCAGGATCGTATCTGGCCGAATGGCATCGTTCACCTGTTGCGGATCAACACGTCCATATTGATCGACCGGAAGAACAGTGATTTCGAAGCGCTGCGAACCGAGGTATTTGCAAACCTCCATTACTGCAGGATGTTCGATGGCAGAAGTGATAATGTGGTGCCCTTTATTGCTGTTTGCCATGGCAATTCCTTGAATGGCAATGTTGTTCGATTCGGTGGCACAACTGGTAAAATAGATTTCTTCCGGCTTACAGTTGATCAATTCGGCAACCTGCCACCTCGCTTTTTCAATGGCCTCTTTATTGCTTTTGCCAATTGAATAGGAGCTGGAAGGATTTCCATAATAAGATTCAATATATGGAATCATTTCTTTTAAAACCTCCGGATCAACAGGAGTCGTAGCGTTGTAATCGAGATAAACCGGATGTTTCATTTTACCCTGCTATTGATTTTTATTTTGTTTCGCAATGATCGCAACTGCATTCCTTACCACTTGCTTTTTCAAAAGCCTCTTTCCCTTCGGTAATTGAAAAATAAATCAAACCGGCTGTTCCAATAACATCAGCATAGGCAAATCCTGTGTATTCGTAGATCAGGCTTGATGTCAGTAAAACGATCGACATATAAACACAGACTTTTGTACAATTGCTATCGGATATGATCGGTTGGGAGTTGAGTTGTTTCCCAACTTTCTTCTTTGCATTCATCAGCCAAACCATAACGGCAATCGAAATCAACGATATTACAATCCCCCAAAAAGTTGTTTCGGGCTTGTGATGGTTGATCAGGTTGAAAATAATACCAACCAACAAACCAACCGATAACAGATAAAATGCAGTGCCTGTAATTTTTAATGCTTTTATCTCGAAGGTACTTTTGGGACTATCCGGATTTTGTCCGATACGGACGATCATGACTGCAATACCAATGCCCGACATTACTTCAATAAAGCTGTCGACTCCAAAGCCGAATAAGGTAAGCGTTTCGTCCTGAAAGCCAAACCACATTGAAACAACTCCTTCTATGATGTTATAGAAGATCGTAAAAAAGGCCAGCCATAATGCAACTTTATATTGTCTGTTTTCCATTTTGTTTTTTATTCATAAACTATTCATGTTCATGACGGTGGTGTAGGTCCGGATCGTGCGGATGAACGTGTGTTAACGGGTCATGCCTGTGCAGATGTGAATGCCATTTGCCTTCCGGTATTGTTTCACCATCATGTAAATGTGTATGATGGCCATCGGCATGTTGGTGGTAATGGATATGTTCCATTACAACATGCGTATGTTGATGTTTATGCGAAATCAGGTTTGTAACAACAACAGCAAGCGCCAGAAGAACTATTGATATAACATGAACCCATTGAAATGGTTCATGAACAAACAGGTAAGATAAAACCACTCCCCATATTGGCGCCGTGGAAAACAATATCTGACTTCGGGTTGCCCCTATATTTTGTGCAGATGTCACATAAAGCACAATGCTAAATCCATAAGCGAAGATTCCTACCACAATTGCAGGAACCACATTGCCGGTTGCAAGGATGTTACCGGCAATCAGGGACCCGATCAATAAATTAACCGAACCGGCAACAATCCCTTTTACAAAAGTTACTGTCTGAGGTGATGCCCCATCGGTTAATGCAGTCAGGTGATTATCGACACCCCAGCAAATACACGCTGCTGTAATTAGTAAAGCCGAAGTTATTCCGCTCGAACCTTCTCCCATCGAAGTGATTATACCGGCTGCAATAGTTAAACCAACGCCAATCCATGTATTCCGGTCGAGTGCATCTTTAAATATTACAACACCTAAAATGGCAGTTGCCACGAGTTCCATGTTTAACCAGATTGAAACCGATGCCGCATTTGCCGTTTTAAGTCCTGCCAGTAAAAGCAGAGGACCCGCGAAACCTCCGAAGAAAACAATTCCAATCGTTTTTGCCCTGTTGCCACGCTGAAAAAGCAATTTCAGATGATTACTTTTCCTGAACAGGTATGGCGACATCGCCAAAGCTGCGCCCAAATAAAGCAAACCAGCCAACTGAAAAGAATTTAGTCCATTCAATAGCAATTTGCTAAACGGTGTCGCAATTCCAAAAAGAAACCCCGAAAGAATACCTGTTATAATAGCAAAACGCTTCATCCTTGTGTCTTATCCAATAAAAGTCAATGTTAATTATTTAATAGGGATTTATCAAGCAATAAAGCTTATTCGAGAGATGGCTGCATGAAGAAAAACAAATGGTAATCGTGGCACAATGATCACACCTCCACCCTGGCCTATGAATGAATGATAAACCTGACAAATAAGGCCCCTATAAAAAGTATTGCAATATAAGTTACCATCATTCATCTAAATAAAGAATTACGCTGGCTTCTCCGCAATGGCAATGTTTCCAACTTTAAATTCATTGCAATATCTAATAGTTTAATAATCAATAAACAGCACCCCGCAACTAACGAAATTATGAATTATTTTCACTATTTCCCCCGAAAGACTTGTTCGTTTAATAAATGAGATTACCTTTGCACCGCCTTTGAAAAACAGAGGTACTTAAGGATGACTCAGTAGCTCAGTTGGTAGAGCACATCCCTTTTAAGGATGGGGTCCTGGGTCCGAGCCCCAGCTGGGTCACCAATTTGAATGTCAAATGACGCATAAGCACTTAAATCGAATGATTTAGGTGCTTTTTGCTTTTACGGAATGTTCAAATTATTCACTCGTAATCAAAATGGATGCCTTGCCGGTAACGGAAAACAATGCGTTGCCTTTTGCAACAAAAGTAAAAGCGATTTACAACGGAAAAGAGACAAGGGTGATGCACGCATGTGGTCACGATGGACATGTAGCCATACTGATGGGTGTGGCTGAAATATTGGCCGGTATGAAAAAAGAGTTGAAAGGAACTGTGAAATTTATTTTTCAACCCGCCGAAGAGGGTGCCCCAAAAGGAGAAGAATATGGTGCAGAACGGATGATGAAAGAGGGTGTGATGGAAAACCCCAAAGTAGATGTTATTTTTGGATTGCACATGGATGCGCTATTGGAGGTTGGAAAGACATCGTACCACCCTGCCGGCGCGATGGCAGGCACCGGTGATCTGAAAATAACCGTAAAAGGGAAGCCCTCGCACGGTTCGCAACCTTGATTGTCGGTTGACCCGATTGTTGTGTCGGCACAAATCATCAAAAGTCTACAAACCATCGTAAACCGGAATGTAAACCTGACAGAAAATCCTGCAGTGGTAACGATCGGAGCGATCAGCGGCGGCAACCGCTTTAATATCATTTCTGAACAGGTGGAGATGACAGGAACTGTCAGGACCTTTAGCGATGCAGATGAAACGCTCGTGTTTAACCGTGTCAGGCAGGTAGCAGAGAAAACAGCTGAATCTGCCGGCGCTACGGCTACGGTCGAATTACCATACTCTGTTCACTATCCCGTTACTTTTAACAATGTGGTGCTCACAGCAGCAATGCTTCCTTCGTTACAAAAATCCGCAGGGACTGATCAGGTTATTCTTACGCCTGTCAAAACAGGTTCCGAAGATTTTTCCTTCTTTGCACAAAAAGCGCCCGGACTGTTCTTTTTTATCGGAGGATTGCCAAAATGAAAAGATCCCAAAACGGCTGGGCCACATCATACGCCTGAATTTATCATCGATGACAGTGCCTTTAAAACAGGCGTGAATGCTTTTTGCAACCTGGTATTCGATTATACGGAGTTGTACAAAAAATAAATCCTACCGAAAAACCGCCCCAATATTTAAAGTAACTAATGATCAATTAGGTACATCGAACTTGATGATTGTGTATTTAAGAAGGTGATTGCCCTGCATCTTCTTAAATTTGAGTACCATCTATCTATACCCGTCAAATTACAAATGTCCTCTACAAAATGTAAACTGTCCTCCACAAAATATAAGATGTCCTTCGCAGGATATAAAATGTCCTCCACAAGATATAAACTGTCCTCCACAAAATATAAGATGTCCTTCGCAAGATATAAACTGTCCTCCACAAAATATAAGATGTCCTCCGCAGGATATAAAATGTCCTCCGCAAGATATAAACTGTCCTCCACAAAAAATAAGATGTCCTTCGCACGATATAAAATGTCCTCCACAAAAAATAAGATGTCCTCTGAAGAATATAAAATATCCTCTCCAGGATATAAAATGTCCTCTGCAAAATGATAAGAAAGTAACACAGAAAGTGGAGAATATAATCTACCGGATGATGAACCCGGTACAACAACAAAAAACCCCTGTCGGAATTACGAATAACCCGCAGGGATTTTGGTGATGAAAGACCAAGGAAAACCACCGTGGCCGAAGCGATGATTACCTTGGCCTTGTAAATAAAATACCACTAATCGACCTATATTGAGGACTGTTCGCACCATAAGCCGACTTGACGTAAAGTTTCGAATCCTTTGCAATATCAACTAAACCGGTTTTAGTGCCATAAAGAATTTGATAGCGTAGCTGACGGGCAGCTTCAGCTGCTGCTTCGGCAGCAACAGCAACTGAATTAACATGCTTTAAATCCGTGAGCCTCACTTTGAGGGCATCGATCTTAAGGTCCTTTTCATTTGGTTTGTAGGCCAAAAGTGTGCTTAGCAGCAAAACTAAATTCCTGTAGTTTTCAATTTTAGTATTAAAAGAACTGTTTCTCAATTTGTTATTTCTGGAAGATTCCTCTTCATCACTCCCTTCGTCTGTTTTGGCAGGCGGTTCAATCTCCGTGGCCCTCTGGTTGCGGAATTCACGTACGATTGATTCACCCTGTTCGACCGTTTGAGCCGGCACATCCGAAATTCGCAGTCCGTTGATTACGCGTGTAACGAAAGGATCGAGTGCGTCGAAAGCAATGTTTCTCGCGGTTATTGCGTTATCGCAGGCACTTTCAGCCAATGCGACCTTCTCAAGTACCGCATCACCGCTTACTTTGATTTCCCGCTGGTTCAGAATTGAAAGCCTCGTTTCCGATGGATCATACGCAGGTATAAATGTGATGACCTTTTCAGTTAAAACTTCCATGTTGTCTACATTCTGTTGATTGCTTCTTTTATTTGAATTCATGGCGACTATTTTTTGTTAGTTTATAACTACCGATTCAGAACTACACTTTTTAAAATTCAAACGAATTTACAAAACATTCATTTGTACTGTTGTATAATATCCGGATACTTACGATTCTATTCGGAACTATCCGGCTTTAGGCGGATAAAGTGATTGGATTAAAAATATTCTATTCTTCTATTGGTTTTTGATCTGTTTATTTTTTAATTTTGATATGATTTTAAATTTTAGGAATTTGTAGATTATTAAAAAGGAGCCTCGGGAAACCGGGGCTTCTGATGTATTGGAATACCAATACCCAAACCTTACACTGTGTTCTGCGAGAGGTTGCTGTGATGGATAAAACGGTTCTTCCTGAGGTAGAAAATTAGTTCCGGATTGATGGCTAAAATATTTTTAGCTTTTTATTGGTTTTTGATATTTTTCTTTTTTAATTTTGGTACGTAATCAGCATAATTTAGGAGTTTATAATGAAAAGTGAAGAAGCCTCTGGTTTGGAAACCGGGGGCTTCGATTTTTATCGTGAACTCAATGGAAAACCTTAAGCGGTGTTCAGCGAACAGTGGCAGTGAAGCATCACCGGAATATCAAGAAGCAAAGTGTTGTTCTTCGAAGGGATGGCCCGCCACTACAAGAGAACAAATTAGAACTTTAGGATTAAAATATTTTCATCCCAGGATTTGTTATTTATATTTCCATTTTTTAATTTTGAAACAGATTCATTATAGTTTAGTTGTTTATGCTTGAAAGTGAAGAAGCCTCGGGTTGGTTATCCCGGGGCTTCGATTTTTTATCGGGAAATCAATATCCAAGCCTTACGAGGTGTTCGGAGAGACGTTGCAACGAGGGATAAAATAGTTCTTCCAGGAGCAGAAAATTAGTTCCGGATTGATGGCTAAAATATTTTTAGCTTTTTATTGGTTTTTGATATTTTTCTTTTTTAATTTTGATATAGTTTTAGGGTTTAAAATAAAAACACGATCTACGCAGAAGCCCCTGGTTGGGAAACCCGGGGCTTCGATTTTTATCGGAAACTCAATACCCAAACCTTACGCGGTGCTCTGCCAAGCGCAGAAGTTTAATTTTCACCTGATATCACGTTTATAAAAGCTAAAATATCTTTGTTTTCGGTTGGATTTTCATCTGTTATTTCCACTGATTCAAATTCGTGATAATCATGGTCTAATTCAGGCGAATAATTTTCGAAACTAAGTCTTGGCACATTCCATTTCTCCGGGATAAAAAACTCTCCTTCTATCAGATTCTTCCGTATTGTCAATTCAATTTCTTGCAGACTCTTTGAATCTTTATTTGCAAATACAACATCGCTAAACTCCTTGTAATTACCTGCATCTCTGTAGAGATAATTGAATTTGATATTATTGTTTGAAGCGTTCATTGTTGTGGTATTTTAGAAATTCTATAATCGGGCAAACCATTTCAAATGGTATCATTTAAAATTACACTTTATTCAAATTCATTTTATAGTTTGCACTAAATAATTATGAATCCTATCTCTTTCAAAAGTTCAAACGTTGGATCATAAAACTTAGATTGTCTGGTAAAATCTTCCAAATCTCCTTTGGGAACAACAATTACCATACCTTGACGGGCACGAGTAAGCAAAACACGATATGCATTTTTCAAATACTTCCGTCGTTCAATATTATTAATATTCTGCCATTTATTTCCTCTGAATGATTTATAGATCCAACCATCAGGATTATATTGAAAATCACCATCCCATACCACACATGCCCAATCGAGTTCTAATCCCTGAACATGAAATTCCGTTGCCACATCTTCGAGATAATAAGATGAGCGAACATCGTCTTTATTGTCCAAAAACCAGTGAATAGGATCAATTGGTGACTTTACATCAATTGCAAAGGGTTTTAATCGTTGTGCTTGAGAGGAAACCACAATTCCATACCGTTCACTTCCACGAGCTTTCTCTTTCAACCATTGTTTGGCTTTTGTTAAATCGCGAGTAATGACAATTGGATAATTTGCACTGACTTGTTGCAATGTGCATTGAGCTTCTTTAATGTTCAAGTCAAGTAGTTGTTTTACAAGCAATGAAACATTTTCTGCACGGAACGATCGCATGGAAACAGCTAAATGCAATGATTCGGAATATTCAACATTTGATCGATTCTTAATCTTTTTAAGAATTACTTCGGCATTGTATTCGCTATCTGATAGCTTATCCGAAATATAAATTTTCCACTCGGGGAAGGAACGCTCAAGAGCTTCTATCCATTCGCTAATACCAGCTTCACCCGTGTTTATTTCTTGTCCGCCTCCAACTAAACAAACCACTACAGCCCAATCAGGATGTCGATCGAGACAAGAGATTAGAAATTCTGGTTCTGATTGATTAAAGTTTGGCTTACCTTTTTTCTGACGCATAAAAGTTGAGGTTTGTTCCAACGTCCAAGCTCTTTGCGCCTCATCGAATATTGCAACATGCTCGACAGGTGGTTTTTCATCCTTCAAACTGTCATCTCTAAAATGATGCACTATCTGAATGAATGCCTTTACTTCACTTCGTGCTTCTCCTTTCTTTAATTTCTCTCCTCTTTTATTTGCCCTAAGCACTTTATCGCGAGCCAAGGCCTCTTGAAGAATTGCAACAAGTGGACCATTTCCAGAAAGAAACACACTATAAAGTTCACTATTTTTGTCAATGTTGGTCGTTGCCACATTCAGTCCAACTAAAGTTTTCCCAGCTCCAGGTACACCGGTTACAAAGCAAATTGCCTTCTCTGACTTCTCCTTAGACAAACGAATGATTTTTGATACAGCTTCAGAAGTTTGACTCAGGTTAATTGCACTGGCGTCACTTCGTGAAATATCCTTTACAGAATGGTTGTTATATAGGGCCATTGCTGCCTCTATAATTGTTGGGGTTGGGCAATATCGTCCTTCTTCCCACACTTTAGAATCTATAGCTTTACCATCGCTAAAGAAATCTAAAACAGTTTTAATTACCGAACCGAGTGATTCAGAATTACTTTTTATTGGTATTAAAAGCTGATCATTTAGTGGTGTAGTAGAAGCAATTAAATCTATATTTTTTGCATTAGTTGCTATGAGTATTGGAGCAATTAACTTATCATGACTTGTTTCATGGAAATTTTTTAAATCCAATGCATAATCCCAAACTTGATCGATGGCATAAGATTGATATTCCTTTTCTCCCACTTTAAATTCGAGTATAAAAATTACAGCTTCAATAAGAATTAAAACATCAATACGTTGCCCCATTCGAGGAATAGTATATTCAAAATAAATTGATCCTTCATAAAGTGGCAAAACGTCTTTCAAAATGATGATTTCGGCTAACCAAGCATCCTTTTGAGTTTGTTCCAAGGAAAATTCATTCTTCAAAGCTATTTTACCAATAATTTCTTCTGGCGATGTCGTTAGAAAGTTAGCGATGGAATCATCGTAATATGCACGATTCATTAGGTCTTTTTTAATTCATAATAGATTAGTGCAATATAATATTTTTCGGACACTCAAATTCAATTTTATCAATCTTTAATAATTTCAGTTAAATAAACCTCCGGACCAGCATCTCGGGTTTTGTATTCTTCCCCTTGATCTGGCTCATATTGTAACTACGGGTCGGCTTTGTTGTGAACATCGGTCATGAAACAAAGATAATTAGAAAATGAGAAGACGAGAAAATGGGTGAAGTGAAAGGGAAAATGACAGAAGGTGAATGGAGAGAGATATAGATATTAGCAGATATTAAAGGGTCATTGGCATGGGAGATCTTGTAGCGCAAGGTTTTAATCCTTGGTTCACCTCATCGCTATATGCCGTATGATTATATCGGCCATGCCTACGGCATTTGTGTTTATATATACATCGGTTCACCGGGATAAATCCCGGAGCTACAAAATCGGACATGCCTACGGCATTTGGATTCATATACATATCTGTTCACCGGGATGAATCCCGGAGCTACAAGATCGTGTTT
>Ga0302271_10003602_pt1 | contig 12970 bp, 8 predicted proteins | sample III_Bog_N1_1_FD_198767 | JGI IMG/M metagenome (GOLD analysis project Ga0302271, IMG submission 198767) | Peat permafrost microbial communities from Stordalen Mire near Abisko, Sweden - III_Bog_N1_1 | ecosystem: Environmental > Terrestrial > Soil > Wetlands > Peat | place: Sweden: Abisko... | reverse complement strand
GATTATGGGATTTTTGGTGGAGTTTCATCTTACATTGGCGACATAAATCCTAACAGACTGTTATATTCTCCGCTTCCCGCAGGTGGAATTTTTTACAGACTAAACTTAAATCCCAGGGAGTCTTTCAGAACTAATATTTTCATTGGAGGTATCAGGGCAAATGACCTTGATTTTAAAAATGCATTCCAACAGGCACGGGGAGCTTCATTTTCAGGCACGGTAGGTGAATGGGCCCTGCAATTTGAATTTAATTTCTTCCCTTATTCAACAGAAGGAAAGCGCTGGAATTTTACTCCCTATTTTGCCGGAGGAGCTGGTATTGCTTTTGTTAAATCAGCATCTTTTACAACTGTTCCTGTTATTCCATTCTCATTTGGGTTTAAAATAAATGTCTTTAAAAATATCGGATTAGAAGCTGAATATGGTTTTCGTAAAACATTTTATGATAACTTTGACGGCTTAAAAGATTTGGTTGCCCCGTCAGATTTAGGATCTATCCATAATAATGACTGGTATACCTTCACAGGAATAGCAGTCACCTGGAAGATCTATAATAAATTAGCCGGTTGTCCTGCTTATGGCGAAGTGAATTCTAAAAGGAAACGGTAGGTTATGCAGTTAAGGAAACAGATAGATAACAAAAAATTGCCTTCGCATGTGGCTATCATTATGGATGGTAACGGGAGATGGGCACAGCACAGGGGCCTTGATAGAATTTTCGGACACCAGCAGGGAGTTAAGGCAGTGAGAGAGGTTATTGAAACTGCAGCTGAACTAGAGATCGGATATCTTACCCTTTATGCTTTCTCGACTGAGAACTGGGGAAGACCTGATGAAGAGGTATCAGCTTTAATGGGAATTATGATACAGTCGCTTAGTAATGAGACTGATACATTATTAAAAAACAATATTCGGCTCAGGGCAATAGGTGATCTGGACCGTCTTGCAGAAGACGTGAAGGAACGGCTCTTTGAAACAATCAGATTGACTTCTGTGAGTACGGGATTAAACCTGATTATCGCGATGAGTTACAGTTCGCGCTGGGAAATTACCAGGGCTGCGAGAAAAATATCAAGTGATGCAAAAAATGGAATTATTGATCCTGATTTAATTGACGAGGATGGCTTTGAGAAATATCTGACTACATATGGTATTCCTGATCCTGAACTGATGATCAGAACCAGTGGAGAGTTGAGGATTAGCAATTTCCTTTTATGGCAGGTCGCTTATGCTGAATTCTACTTTACCGGAATACTTTGGCCCGATTTTGGTAAAGACGATTTTTATAATGCTATAATTGACTTCCAGAAGAGAGAACGGAGATTTGGAAAAACGAGTGAACAAGTATCGGAAAAATGATAATATAATGGTGATTAGAAAAATTAGTAAGACTTTTATAGCAATACTTCTGGCTCTTTTGAGCCTTTCTCTTAATGCCCAGGAAAAACAGAAGATAGCTGATTACATGAATGTGGAGGATTATATCGTTGGAGGTGTTACCATAACCGGTGTCAGATTTCTTGATACAAATGCACTTATCGGACTTTCAGGACTGAGATTAGGGCAGACTGTAGCAATTCCGGGAGACGCAATAACGACAGCAGTACAAAAGTTATGGCAGCAGGGACTTTTCTCCGATGTAAGAATAACCATAACTAAAATCAACGCTGATACTGCATATTTTGATATTAATTTACAGGAAAGACCAAGGATATCATCGGTCAAATTCAGCGGGCTTAAAAATTCAGAAATTACTGATCTCAACAAGAAAATAAATCTTCCTATCGGATCACAGGTAACTGCTTATTTGCTTAATACGGCTGAAAAACTTATTAAAGATCACTTCATCGAAAAAGGTTTCCTTAACATCCAGGTCACATTCATTCAGAAAGACGATCCTGACCAGCCTAACAATGTCATTCTGGCCATTAATGTCGACAAAAAAGAAAAAGTTAAGATTGGCGATATCTCATTTGTCGGAAATGAATTTTTTAAAGACTCGAAACTGAGGGCCAAACTGAAATCAACAAAGGTAAAGAACCTGAATTTTTTCCGGGCTTCAAAATTCATCAAGGAAAAATTTACTGAGGACAAGGAAAAACTCACCACCTTTTATAATGATAACGGATTCAAGGATTTTACAATCCTATCTGATTCCCTTTATACAATTTCAGAAAACAGAGTGGGTCTGAAGATTAAAGTTGATGAAGGCAAACAATATTTCCTAAGAAATGTGGACTTCGTTGGGAATAGTGTCTATAAAAAAGAAGATCTTAAAAGAGTATTTAATGTTGAGAAAGGATCGGTTTACAACCAGTCTCTTATAGATGACAGACTAAATGGTTCCGCAGGTGCCCAGGATGCAGTGAGTAACCTGTACCAGGATAATGGCTATCTCTTTTCACGACTCACTCCTGTGGAATCAAAAGTAGATAATGATTCAATTGACCTTGAAGTAAGAATATACGAGGGAGAACAAGCTTACCTTAATAACGTGATCATCTCAGGGAATACAAGAACTAACGAACATATTGCCCGTCGTGAATTGTACACCTTACCTGGGGACCTTTTCAGCAAAACCAAGATCATGAGATCTGTTCGGCAGCTGGGTGTTCTCGGCCATTTTGATCCCGAAAAAATCGCTCCGACTCCACTTCCCGACATGACCAACGGAACGGTTGACCTTTTGTATAAACTTGAAGAAAAAGCAAATGATCAGTTTGAGATCTCCGGTGGCTGGGGTGCAGGTATGCTGGTTGGAACAATAGGTGTGCGGTTTAATAATGTGGCTATACGAAATTTCCTTAAGCTGAAGGAATGGAAACCGTATCCTTCTGGCGATGGTCAGTCTATTAGCATAAGGGCTCAGTCTAACGGGAAAGTGTATTCGTCGTATAATATCTCATTTGTTGAACCGTGGCTTGGAGGCAAGAACCCGAATACCTTTTCAGTATCGTTATACAGGTCGATCATGACTAATGGAAAGTCTAAAGGAGCTGATGGATATGAGTCAATGGTTATCGATGGAGCATCAGTTGGTTTAGGAAAAAGGCTTGCTTGGCCTGATGATTACTTTTCGCTTTACGGCGAATTAAACTATCAGCGCTATAGCCTGCATAACTATCAGGTGTACTCATTCCTCTTTACTAATGGAAACTCCAACCTTCTAAGCTTTACTACTAAACTTACCAGGTTTTCAACTGGTCCAAACCTTATCTATCCTGAAACCGGATCATCTTTTACACTGTCACTTCAGGCAACTCCACCCTACTCCCTGATTAGCGGAAAGAATATGAAAGATGTTTCAGATCAGATAAAATACAATTGGATTGAATTTCACAAGTGGACGTTTAAAGCAGATTACTATTATCCCTTATCCAAGAATGACAAGCTTGTGCTCAATACCCGTTTCGCTTTTGGCTACCTTGGATTCTATAATAAAGATATCGGACCGTCTCCTTTTGAAAACTATTCAGTTGGAGGTGATGGTATGACGGGATATAGCTTTTATGGCCGTGAAATGATAAAATTAAGGGGATATGGCAATGGAAACAATGGAGTTGGGTCGCTTACACCCAGTGATCCTACCAAGAGTACCGTAGTACCGTCGGGCAATGTATATTCAAAGATAACCTTTGAAATAAGGTATCCGATATCGCTTAATCCCCAGGCAACTATTTATCTCTTAGGGTTTTTGGAATCAGGCCGGGCCTGGTATCAGCTTAAAGAATATAATCCGTTTAAAATGCCCCGTGCTGCGGGATTTGGTATCAGAGCCAACCTTCCCATGTTTGGATTGCTTGGTGTAGACTGGGGCTACGGTTTTGATGCGGTTCCGGAACCATCGAATTATCCGAATCTAAATCATTCACAATTCCAGTTTACAATTGGTCAAGAATTTTAATTAAGTAACAAATATTTACAGTCATGAAGAAACTAGGCGCATTTATAGGATTACTAATTCTGACTTCTGCTTTGGCAATGGCTCAGAAATATGCTTTTGTTGATTCCGAATATATAAGGAAGAATATTCCCGCCTTCACAACAGCACAGGAACAGTTAGACAAACTTTCGAAACAATGGGAAAAAGAAGTTGCAGACGGGTATGCTGTTGTTGAGCAAATGTATAAATCTTACCAGAGCGAATCAGTTCTTCTTTCACAGGATATGAAGACCAAGAGGGAAGAAGCAATTGTTGCCAAGGAAAAAGAAATGAAGGATCTGCAGAATAAATATTTTGGGGTGGATGGTGATCTGTTTAAAAAGAGAGAAGAATTGGTTAAACCAATTCAGGATGAGATTATTAAAGCTATCAAGGAAATTGCAGTTGATGGAAGTTATGCAGTCATTTTTGATACCGCAGCCGGCGGAAATATCCTGTTTGCTAACCCTAAATTTGATATCAGTGATCAGGTTCTGGAAAAATTAGGTTATAAAAATTAATTAATTACATTTGCACTAATTGTTTATAAAAAAATTATTTAAAATGAGAAGATTTATAAGTATAGCGGCGTTGATGGTTTTGGTTACCTTGACCGGACAAGGAATAAAGGCTCAGAGTTTTAAGTTTGGACATATTAACAGTGATGAACTTATTCAGTCAATGCCTGATTACGATTCAGCTACAGTTAAGCTTGAGAAATTTCGTAAAGAACTTGTCAATGCCCTTGATTTGATGTCAGTAGAATTGAATACCAAAAATGAAGCCTATCAGAAAGAAAGTAAAAGCTTCAGCGACATTGTAAAACAGACTAAGGAACAGGAAATGCTGGATATGCAGAAGAGAATTCAGGATTTTCAGACAAATGCCCAGACACAGCTTCAGAATAAACAGACTGAAGTTTTCCAGCCTATTTATGCAAAGGTTGACAAAGCAATAAAAGATGTCGGAAAAGAAAACGGATTCTTATATGTTTTTGATGTTGCCAAAGGAGCACTTCTTTATTTTGATGAATCAAAAAGTGTAAATATTTTATCTCTTGTTAAAACAAAACTTGGATTAAAATAATTCATAAAGTATATTAAAATAAGGCTGTCCTCAAGGGCAGCCTTTTCTCTTAGGATGAAAGAACAACCAATTGGAATTTTTGATTCAGGAGTCGGAGGACTAACTGTAGCCCATGCCATCAAACAGATCTTGCCGGGCGAAAGCCTGATCTATTTTGGGGATACAGCACACCTGCCTTACGGTGATAAATCAGCTGAATCGATAAGATACTATTCCCAGAAAATTACTGAATTTTTATTGGAACATAATTCTAAAGCTGTTCTTATTGCCTGTAACTCAGCATCAGCTTCTGCCTTCGATTCACTCAGGAAAGAGTTCGATGGAAAAACAATCCTCATCGATGTTATTGATCCGGTTGTTAACTATTTGGGAACCAGAAATTTTAAAAAAATAGGAGTTATAGGGACCAAGAGGACCATCAGTTCAGGAACTTATGAGAAGAAGATAAAAGAAAAATCACCTTTAACAACTGTTATCTCCCTCGCAACACCTTTATTGGTGCCAATGATCGAAGAGGGATTTATTTTTGATGATATCAGCAATGCAATTATAAGGACCTACTTATCAAATGAGGCACTTTCAGGTATTGAAGCTTTAATTCTGGGATGTACACATTATCCGATTATCCGGAATCAGATAAGTAAAATATTCAACTTTAATATTGAAGTTATAGATTCTGCCAGAATTGTTTCAATGATTCTCAGAGATATTCTGGAAAAAAACAATCTTCTGAATGATAGCGGAATAGTAAACGACCAGTTTTTTATTTCCGATTATACAACCTATTTTGAAAAGATAGCCAGGATGTTCTTTGAAGGCGAGATTAATCTAAAGAAAGCCGATATCTGGAGCTGATTCTTATCCCCTACTCCCCGTTTGCGCGATTTAGGGGGTAAGGAAGTTGAAGAGATTCTCAAACATGATCAATATCATAAGTCAAATCCAAAATTTGTACGAATTTCAATTTTTAAAAGTTAATTTTGTGCTTCAGAAGCAGTTAGTTATCTGATTTTTCTTAATTGGCTGAAACAAAATATAGGAATCATGGGTAAAAGATCAACAGTTATTGAACGGGAAGAAGTAGTTATCCGTTTCTCAGGAGACTCAGGTGATGGCATGCAGTTAACAGGAACCTTGTTTTCTGACACAGCCGCTCTGTTCGGTAACGATCTCTCAACATTTCCTGACTATCCTGCAGAGATTCGGGCCCCACAGGGTACCGTCGGCGGTGTATCAGGATTTCAGGTTCATCTGGGACATTCAAAAATAAATACTCCCGGTGACTTTTCAGATGTTCTTGTAGCAATGAATCCTGCTGCAATAAAAGCAAATGCCAAATGGATAAAACCAGGAGGTACCATCATTTATGATGAAGGTAATTTTAGTGAAAAAAATATCGAGAAGGCAGGTTATGATAAAGACCCGATCATTGAAGAGAAGCTTGACGGTTATAATGTGATCGCAGCGCCTATTTCATCAATGGTTAAAGAGGCTCTTAAAGATTTCGGGCTTGATCCGAAATCTGTACTGCGGACAAAAAATATGTTTGCACTCGGAATGGTTTACTGGCTTTTTGACAGGAAACTCAAATATACTGAAGATTACTTTGAAAAGAAGTTCAAAAATAAGCCTGGGATGGCTGAGGCAAATAAGGTTGCCTTACGTGCCGGATATTACTATGCTGAAACTATTGAGGCATTAACTCCTACATATAAGATATTACCAGCAGAAATTGCAAAAGGTCTTTACAGGAACATAAATGGAAATACTGCAACTGCCTGGGGTTTTATGGCTGCTGCCGAAAAAGCCGGTCTGGAATTGTTTATCGGGTCATATCCTATAACTCCGGCAACCGGCATACTGGAGGAACTGGCAGCAAGAAAAGATCTGGGTGTCAAAAGTTTCCAGGCTGAAGACGAGATAGCAGGAATATGCACTTCCCTGGGTGCAAGTTTTGCCGGTGATCTGGCAATCACATCAACTTCTGGTCCTGGACTTGCACTTAAATCTGAAGCTATCGGGCTTGCTGTTATGGCTGAACTTCCGATTGTAATTGTAAACGTTCAGAGAGGAGGCCCCTCAACCGGCCTTCCTACAAAAACTGAACAGGCTGATCTGATGCAGGCTCTTTATGGCAGGAATGGAGAATGCCCTGTTGTGGTACTAGCCTCAAGCACTCCATCCGACTGTTTCCACTTTGCCTTTGAAGCTGCCAGAATTGCTGTAGAACATATGACTCCTGTTATGCTTCTGTCCGACAGTTATCTGGCAAATGGAACTGAACCATGGAGAGTTCCGGAAATGAAAGATCTGCCTAAGATAAATCCTCCGTATGCTGACAGAAATGAAAAACCGTTTCTGCCATATAAACGTGATCATGAGAAATTGGCAAGGTCGTGGGCGGTACCTGGAATTGCCGGTTTGGAACACAGGATAGGAGGCCTGGAGAAAACAGTCAAAGGAACAGTATCATATGTTCCTGAAAATCATGAACTCATGGTTAACCTCAGGGCTGAGAAAGTAGCGAAAGTAGCTAACGAGATCCCTAATCTGGAAGTCTATGGCCCAAAAACGGGTGATTTACTGGTGGTTGGATGGGGGGGCTCTTACGGTTACCTCATCACTGCTGTGCGCGAATTACAGGATGAAGGACACAAGGTTAGCCTTGTGAATTTTAATTATATCAATCCTCTTCCCAGGAATGTTAAAAAGGTTTTCAGCCAGTTCAAAAAGATAGTTGTTTGCGAACTAAACTTAGGACAGTTTGCTGATTATCTGCGTATTAAACATCAGGAGTTCAACTATGAACAACTTAATAAAGTTCAGGGAGTACCATTTACTATAAAAGATATTAAGGAAAAATGCATTAAAATACTGGAGGATAAATAAAATGGCTGAAACACAAGTATATAAATATACTCCGAAAGATTTTAAAAGTGATCAGGAAGTTAGATGGTGTCCAGGGTGCGGCGACCATGCCGTTCTTAGTTCGGTTCAAAAAGCACTGGTCGAACTTGGAATTCCAAAAGAGAAGTTTGCTTTTATATCAGGAATAGGTTGCTCCTCAAGATTTCCATACTATATGGATACATTTGGTTTTCACAGTATTCATGGTCGTGCAACTGCCGTCGCATCAGGCGTTAAAACTGCAAACCCCGAACTTTCTGTATGGCAGATTACGGGTGACGGAGATGCACTGGCTATTGGTGGCAATCACTTTATTCATGCTATACGACGGAATATTGATATCAATATCATATTGTTTAATAATGAGATCTATGGCCTCACCAAAGGTCAGTATTCTCCGACTTCGACGAAAGGACTGGTGACAAAAACATCTCCGTTCGGAACAGTTGAAGAACCCTTTTCGGTAGGTGAACTGGTAATTGGCGCAAAAGGCAAGTTTTTTGCACGAACAATTGATACCAATGTTGCTCTGTCAACTCAGATCTATATTGAGGCTGCAAAACATCATGGAACTTCTGTTATAGAAGTATTACAGAACTGCGTTATATTCAATGACGGAATACATGATACTATAGCCGATAAAGAAGTCAGAGATGACAGGACCATAATTCTTAAGCACGGTCAGCCAATGGTATTCGGAAAAAACAATGACAAAGGCCTGATTCTTGAAGGCTGCAGGAAATTAAAAGCTGTTAAGCTTGGAGAAGACGGCTTTACTGAAAAGAATATTCTGGTTCATGACACATTTGAACCAAACCCGGGTATCCAGTACATGCTTGCAAATATGAAATATCCTGAATATCCTGTAGCATTGGGTGTTATAAGGTCAGTTGATGGCCCTACTTATGATATTGCAGTTAAGGAACAGATTGAAGGAGTCAAAAAGACAGCAAAAATCAAATGTATGGATGATCTGCTTAAGAGCGGATCGACCTGGAGTGTAGGGTAGGTTTTGTCCCCCAACCCCCCTAAAGAGGAGCTCATACTCAGTCTTTTAGAATTTATCTTTAATTTGGATAATAGAATTGCTGTAATCTTAGAATAAGGTTTTTTTTCAAATATGTGTCTGATCGAACGCCCTTTAGGGGCGAAAGGGGGCAGAATGGGAGAAAACCTCCCATCTTATTATCTGGAACTATTTTAGTAATTTTGAAACTTCTTCCAACAGACTGCGGAAATGGGCGAAATGTCTCAAAATACTCCGGAATACAACCGTTTACTCCACGATCAGCGGGAGCGTTTAAAGGAGTTAGCCTGCATAAACCGTACGACTTCTATTCTGAAAGAGTTTAAACCAATCGAAGAATCGCTTCAGCAGATTGTACTGCTTCTACCCGCAGCATGGCAATACCCGGAATATACCGTTGCCAGGATCAGGTTCATGGGAAAGAACTTTGAAACCGTTGATTTCCGTGAAACAAAATGGAGGATGATCCAGGAGTTTACAACTATAGACAATCAGAAAGGATCGATTGAAATATATTATACAACCGAATTCAACATTGAAAATGAGGGTCCTTTTCTGAAGGAAGAAAGAGACCTGATCCAGAATATAGGAAGTCTTCTCACCGGATATATAAACAGTTACATGGCCAGGGATATAATCAAATTATCTCAGGCATCTCAAAAGGAAAACGAAGATCCGAAAGAGCTCTCAAGCCGTAAGCTGCTGCAGAAGTTTCTTGACCGGCATAATGCTGAGAGAGACGTATTTCACGATCTTCAGCCATTCAAAGTAAAAGAGATACTGCTTGTTGCTAATCTGTATGATGCATATTCAATAGAAGGGGAAGGCAGGTTTTCTGACCATATGCTGGGAGAATATTATCAACTAAGCCTGACTTCAATACCAAGAGTTACAGGGGTTTCTGGAGAAGACGAAGCATTTGCCAGGTTAAGGGCCCGCCATTACGACATGATCATCATTATGATCGGAGTTGACAAAGAGAGCCCTATGATCATGTGTAAAAAGATCAAAGAGAAATATCCCTATATTCCAACATTTCTATTGCTGAACAACCCTGCAGATGTTTCTTTTGTAAAGAAACAAAGATCGGCCGGAATCCCGTTTGATAACTATTTTGTCTGGACAGGAGAATCAAAAGTCTTCTTTGCAATGGTAAAACTGCTCGAAGACAAGGTTAATGTCGATAATGATACAAAAAAGGGTCTGACACGGGTAATACTTATAGTTGAGGATTCGGCAGTTTATTATTCAAATTATCTGCCGATGCTCTATACTCTTGTAATGGAGCAGACAAAAAACCTTATAGAGGATGTGTCAACTGATGAATTATATAAAGTACTGAAACTCAGAGCCCGTCCCAAAATTCTGCTTGCGTCGGATTATGAGGATGCGATAACCATTTATAATAAATACAAGGAGAGTCTGTTATGCGTTATTTCTGACATGCGTTTCCCAAAAAACGGTACTCTTCACGATACAGCAGGATTTGACCTTATTAAACATATAAAAAAGGAGCTACCGAACCTTCCGTCAGTACTTCAGTCATCAGATCCCGGTAATGCAAATTATGCCCACTCCCTGAAATCGAATTTTATAAATAAAAACTCTGAAAGCCTTCTTCAGGACCTGAAGTCATTTATCAATTATTATCTGGGGTTTGGCCATTTTGTGTACAGGGACACAAAGGGTCGTCAGATCGCAGTTGCCAAATCGATGAAGGAGTTTGAAGCATATCTTCAGACTGTTCCGGAAGATTCCCTCGTTTATCATTCAATGAAAAATCATTTTTCCCTATGGCTTATGGCAAGAGGAGAAGTGAAAATTGCCAAAATGATAAATCCGATTGGAGTATCCGACTTCAATAGTCTCAAAGAACTGCGTGAGTTCCTCATTGATATCATCAGGAAGAGACGCAGGGAAATGAATAAAGGGAAGGTGGTCAATTTTGATGAGTCAGCGGTGATTGATGAGACCAACGTAGTGAGTCTTTCTGGCGGATCACTTGGCGGAAAAGGACGTGGCCTGGCTTTTGTAAATACACTTATTTATAGTTTTGAACTTGGACGTCTTCTTCCCGGAATTAATATCAAAACACCGGTTACCGCAATAATAGGTACCGATGAGTTTGATATGTTTATGGAACGGAATCATCTGTGGGATAAGGTAAAGGCAGAGAAAGATTTCAATGCCCTTCAGAAGCTGTTTCTTGAAGGAAGCCTGAGTTATACTCTTGAAAAGGAGCTGAGGATTTTTATAAGACTGATAAATAAACCCCTGGCTGTGCGCTCTTCAAGCCTTTTTGAAGACTCAATGAGCCAGCCATTTTCAGGCATCTTCAAAACATACCTTCTTCCGAATAATAACTATGATCCTGAGATACGGCTTAAACAGTTATCAGAGGCCATCAAACTTGTGTTCTCTTCTATATATTCCAGAAATGCCCGCACTTATTTCGAGGCTATTAATTATAAAGTTGAACAGGAGAAGATGGCAGTCGTGATACAGGAAGTGGTTGGTCACAGGTTTGAAAATGCATTTTATCCTCATATAAGCGGAACAGCTCAATCTTTCAATTTTTACCCTGTAGCTCATATGACGCCACCCGATGGTTTTGCCGTTATGGCAGTCGGATTAGGCCATTATGTTGTTGAGGGGGAGAGAGCATTCAGATTCTCCCCGGCTTATCCTTCACTGGATATTATTTCACATAAAGATCTTTATAAAAATTCACAGGTCATTTTCTATGCCGTAGATATGGCAAAAAAAGAGCTGAACCTTCTTGAAGGGGAAGATGCAGGGCTTGTGAGACTTGATATCAGCCATGCTGAAAAACATGGTACTTTACGACACTCTGCCTCTGTGTTGAGTTTGGATAATGACACTATAGTTCCCGGATTGGACTTTCCTGGTCCGAGGGTCATCAATTTTGCTGACATTTTAAAATATGACTATATCCCTCTGGCATCAACACTTAAAATTGTTCTTGACGTTGTTACTGAAGCATTTGGGACACCGGTTGAGATTGAGTTTGCGGTCGACCTCACAAAAGATGATTCAGGAAAGGCATCATTTTATTTGCTGCAGATAAAACCGCTTGTTGGAAGCGGAGCAGGATATTCGATTGATCCTGATACAATTTATAATGAAGATACAGTACTTATCACAAAAAAGAGCATGGGCAACGGTGTAATTGATGATATCACGGATTGCATATATATTGAACCTGGTAAATTCAATAATCTGTTTACTAACGAGATGGCTGAAGAAATTGATAAAATGAATGAGAAGATGCTGATGGACAACCACCGGTATGTTCTTCTTGGACCCGGACGATGGGGGACAAGAGACAGATTCCTGGGAATACCTGTAGTCTGGCCTCAGATATCGAATGCGAAAATCATTGTTGAGGTGGGTCTTCCCGAGTTCCACGTTGATGCATCTCTTGGATCACACTTTTTCCATAATGTGACATCAATGAATGTAGGTTATTTCTCTATTAACCATGGTTTGAATGACGGGACAATAGCATGGGATAAACTAAATAGCCAAAAGGTGATCGAAAATGGAAAATTCTTTCGTCATATCAGGTTTGAAAAGCCTCTTTTGATTCGAATGGATGGGAAAAAAGGTATGGCTGTCATCTCTATGAATAAATAGCTAATTTTCATGAATATTCCGGATCTTAGTTATAATCAACTTTGGATGAAAACCGCAATCAGAAATCCCCAATCCGAAATTTATGTACTTTAGTCACTTAATAAGAATAATTAGATCCGCTTATGGCAATTATTGAAGGAATCCTGGATCTTCAGCAATATGATTTTACCGATACATCATTCGATCTTCTGATGCAGAAGCGAATACATCGGGTACTTGTTATATGCAGTAATTATGACAACTACATGCTGGAAGAGGACGGCAGGATTGATGAACAGATTTTTAATGAGTACTCGTCGCTTAACCTGAATTACCCTCCCACTTTCGTCCAGACAGATAATGCGGAAGATGCTTTCAGAATACTTCAGGAA